>Ga0209347_1000507_pt1 | contig 96511 bp, 90 predicted proteins | sample AutmiccommuBRH23_FD_187382 | JGI IMG/M metagenome (GOLD analysis project Ga0209347, IMG submission 187382) | Deep subsurface microbial communities from Mt. Terri, Switzerland - Autotrophic microbial communities BRH/23 (SPAdes) (version 2) | ecosystem: Environmental > Aquatic > Deep subsurface >...
AAAAAAGAGCGGGGGGCTCTGGCCGTCCGCCCGAAGGGCGGCCACGAAAAAAGAGCGGGGGGCTCTGCCCCCCGCACCCCCCGGAGTATTTGGGGAACGATGAAAGGGGAAGGCGCCGCTCAGAGGCGCGCGGCGAGGCGGGTTCCCTGGTCGATGGCGCGCTTGGCGTCCAGTTCGGCCGCGACGTCGGCGCCACCGATGACATGCACTGCCTGCCCCGCGGCGGCCAGCGTGTCGGCCAGCGCGCGCTCGGGCTCCTGCCCGGCGCAGAGCACCACGTTGTCGACGGCGAGGGTTTCGGGCTCCCCGTCGCGGGTGATGTGCAGCCCCTCTGCGTCGATGTGGCGATAGGCGATGCCGCCCTCCATCCGCACCCCCTTCGCGGCCAGCGTGGCGCGGTGGATCCAGCCGGTGGTCTTGCCCAGCCGGCGCCCGGGCCGGCCGGGCGAGCGTTGCAGCAGCCACACCGCGCGCGCCGGGGCCTTTGGGCGGGGGCCCTCGGGGGCGAGGCCGCCGCGCGCCTCGGCCGGGTCGGCCACGCCCCATTCGCGGCGCCAGAGCGCGGGCGTCTCGGTCGGGCCTGGCCCTTCGTGGACGAGGAATTCGGCGACGTCGAAGCCGATCCCGCCGGCGCCCACGATCGCCACCCGCGGCCCCACCGGCGCGCCGGCCAACACCTGCGCATAGCCCAGCACGTTGGCGCCGTCCTGCCCCGGGATGGCGGGATCGCGCGGGCGCACACCGGTGGCCACGATCACCTCGTCGAAGCCCGCAAGGTCGGCCGGCGTCGCGGCGCGACCAAGCCGGGTTTCGACACGCAGACGCGCGACCTCGGCCGCGAACCACGCGACAAGGCCGTGAAACTCTTCCTTGCCGGGGATGCGGCGGGCGAGGTTCAACTGCCCGCCGATCGTGTCGGCGCGGTCGAACAGCACCACGCCGTGCCCGCGCGCCGCCGCGGTCAGCGCCGCCGACAGGCCCGCCGGCCCCGCCCCCACCACCGCGATGCGCTTGCGCTCCGCGGCCGGGGCGATCACCAGCTCGATCTCGTGACAGGCGCGCGGGTTGACGAGGCACGAGGTCAGCCGCCCCGAGAAGGTATGGTCAAGACAGGCCTGGTTGCAGGCGATGCAGGGCGCGATCTCGGCCGCGCGGCCGGCGCGCGCCTTGGCGACGAACTCGGGATCGGCGAGGAACGGGCGCGCCATCGAGACCATGTCGGCGCAGCCCTCGGCCAGCACCGCCTCGGCCACCTCGGGAGTATTGATGCGGTTCGAGGCGACGACCGGCACCCCGACCTTGCCCATCAGCGCCTTCGTCACCCACGCGAACGCCGCGCGCGGCACCGAGGTGGCGATGGTCGGCACCCGCGCCTCGTGCCAGCCGATGCCGGTGTTGAGGATCGAGGCGCCGGCCGCCTCGACCGCGCGGGCCAGTTGCACCACCTCGGCATGGGTCGAGCCGTCGGGGATCAGGTCGATCATCGACAGCCGGTAGATCACGATGAAGTCGGGGCCCACCGCGGCGCGCACCCGGGCCACGACCTCGACCGGCAGGCGCATCCGGTTCTCGTAGGCCCCGCCCCAGCGGTCGGTGCGATGGTTGGTGTGACGCACCAGGAACTGGTTGAGGAAATAACCCTCCGAGCCCATCACCTCGACCCCGTCATAGCCGGCCTCGCGGGCGCGGGCGGCGGCGGTGACAATGTCGGATATCTGCTTCTCGATCCCGGCATCGTCCAGTTCGCGTGGCACGAAGGGCGAGATCGGCGACCTGATCGCCGAGGGCGCCACGCAATCCTTGCCGTAGGCGTAGCGGCCGGCGTGCAGGATCTGCATCGCGATCCGCCCGCCGGCCTCGTGCACCGCCGCCGTGACGCGGGCGTGGCTGGCGATGTCGGCGGCGGTGAAAAGGCCGGCCGCGCCGGGAAACACCCCGCCCTCGCGGTTCGGGGCCATGCCGCCGGTCACGATCAGGCCCGCGCCGCCCCGCGCCCGTGCGGCGTAGAACTCGGCCACCCGCGCCCAGTCGCCGGTTTCCTCAAGCCCGGTGTGCATCGAGCCCATGATCACCCGGTTGGGCAGCGTGACATGGCCAAGCGCGAGCGGGGCCAGCAGGTGGGGATAAGCGTTCATGGGGCGGTTCCTCCGCAGCCTTGATGGCCGATGGCCGGCACGCTGTCACCCCCGACGCGGCGTCAGGCCGCGGCGCCCGGCGCGGCGGGCTCTGGCGCGGGCGCGGGCGGTGGCCTATACCGGAGCTCTGGCCCTTCCTGCCGCGGGAACCCTTGCGATGCCCACATGGTCCGCCCTGACAACGCTTTCCGGCCCCGACCGCGCGCACGCGCTGGCCGAGGCGATCGAGGGAATGACACCCGAACCCGCCGGCGTCGGCTGCTTCGAGATCGAGGACGGATCGGGCCTGTGGGAGGTCGGCGCCTATTTCACCGATCCGCCCGAGGCGTCGGCGCTGGCGCTGCTGGAACTGGCGTTCGGGGCGCGGCCGTTCACCGTTTCGGAACTGCCCGAGATCGACTGGGTGGCCAAGGTTCGCCGCGACCTGTCACCGATCGAGGCGGGGCGGTTCTTCCTTTACGGCAGCCACGACGCGGGCAAGGTGCCCGAGGGGCGCATTGCGCTTCTGATCGAGGCGGCGATGGCCTTCGGCACCGGCCACCACGGCACCACGCAGGGCTGCCTGCTGGCGCTCGACCGGCTGGCGGAGCGCGGCATCGAGGCGCAGAACGTCGCCGACATCGGCTGCGGCACGGCGGTGCTGGCGATGGCGGCGGCGAAGTTGTGGGGGCGCGCGGTGCTGGCCTCGGACATCGACGCGGTGGCCGTCGAGGTCGCGGCCGCCAACGCCGCGGCGAACGGGCTGGGAGGGCTGGTGCGCTGCGTCGAGGCGGCGGGATTCGATCATCCCGCGCTGCAAGCGGCGGCGCCGTTCGACCTGGTGTTCGCCAACATCCTGATGGGCCCGCTGATCGCGCTTGCCCCGGCGATGGGCAGCCACGTCGCCCCGGGCGGACGGGCGATCCTGTCGGGGCTGCTGAACGATCAGGCCGGCGCGGTGCTGGCGGCCTGCGCCGGCGCCGGGCTGGTGGCCGAGGATCGCATCGTGCTGGGCGAGTGGACGACGCTGACGCTGGTGCACGCGGGCTGAGGTGCGACACCGGCGCAGGCCCGCGCCATAGAATCGCCACATTCGCGCCCTATCGTTGCCCCCGGTGGGGGCCGTCACGCTGGAGTTCTGGAATGGCGGACCCGAATCGCGAAGATTTCTACCGCAGAGTTGACGGCTTGCGACGCGCGGCGCGCGCCGGCGAGGGATTCGAGGCGGCAGGCGCGCTCGGCCGGTCGTTCTACGGCCGCGAGCGGCGCCGCCTCCGGCTGCCGGTGACGCGGTTCCTGGCCCTGATCCTGATCATGGTGGGTGTGCTGACCGGCCTCAAGGCGGTGATGCACGCAAGCCTCGGCCCCGCGACCTACGCCGAAAGGCTGGCCGTGCTTCAGGTCGGCACGCCGGTCGAACGGTTCGGGGCGGCTGTCTTCACCCCCGATCCGGTGACAACCACGCTGTCGTCCGCGCTTTCCCGGGTGCTGCCGCGCGACTGAGCCGCGCGGCTCAGCGCAGAAGCCCTTGCGCGGCGCGCCCGACGTCGGCGCGGGTCAGCCCGATATCGTCAAGCTCGCGGTCCGACAGCCGGCCAAGCGCCTTCATCGTGCGGCGGGCGTCGTACCAGGCGCCCAGCCGTTCGCCCAGCGCGGAAAAGCCGCGGACAAAGCCGTAGACGGCCACGGCGCCGAACGGCACCGGGCGTGAGATGGTCTCGAAATTCATGGTCGTGGTCCTGGACATCGGGCAATGGCCCGAAAGCTGACGTTGGGGCATCGCCGCCCGGCGAACTGGACCGGGGGCGATCATTGCGGCGCACATACGCAGTTCGCCCCGTCGCGACAAGCGGCATCCGCGCAACCCGGCAATGCGATGGCTGCATGGCTGCCGGCGCGCCCGCTTCGGCGCGGGCTTGGCAGATGTTCGCGTTTCGTGCTAGACAATCGGGGCCTGCCCGGGGCGGCGTGGCGGAAGGGGCGCTGCCCCTCTTGGCCTTCGGCCAATTCACCCCGGAGTATTTGGGCCAAGGTGAATGGGCATGCCGGCGCAGAGGGCCGGCGCCGGGCAGTGGGGGCGGCGGGCGACATGCGGGTGATCGGGATCGATCCGGGGTTGCGCAACCTCGGCTGGGGCGTGATCGAGGCAGACGGCGCGCGGCTCCGCCACGTCGCCAACGGCATCTGCCATTCCGACGGCCCCGAGCTTGCGTTGCGCCTGCTGTCGCTGCACCTGCAATTGTCCGAGGTGCTGGCCCGCCACGCCCCCGAGACCGCGGCGGTCGAGCAGACCTTCGTCAACAAGGACGCGGTGGCGACGCTGAAGCTGGGCCAGGCCCGCGGGATCGCGCTGCTGGTGCCGGCGCAGGCGGGCCTTTCGGTGGGCGAATACGCGCCCAACGCGGTCAAGAAGGCGGTGGTGGGCGTGGGCCACGCCGCCAAGGTGCAGGTCGACCACATGGTGCGGCTGCACCTGCCCGGCGTGGTCATCGCCGGGCCCGACGCGGCCGATGCGCTGGCGGTGGCGATCTGCCACGCCCATCACGTGCAATCGGCCGGCCGGCTTCAGGCCGCCATCGCCCGCGGCGTGAGGGCGCGGGCATGATCGGCAAGCTCACCGGGATCGTCGATCAGCTCGGCTCCGACCACGTGGTGCTGGATGTCGGCGGCGTCGGCTATGTGGTGCATGTGTCCGAGCGCACCTTGGCCGCGCTGCCCGGCCCCGGCGGCGCGGCGGCGCTGCACACCGAATTGCTGGTGCGCGAAGACCTGCTGCAATTGTTCGGCTTCCTGACGGCGCACGAGCGGGAATGGCACCGGCTTCTGACCTCGGTGCAGGGGGTCGGCGCGCGGGTGGCGCTGACGATCCTCGGCACGCTCGGCCCCGACGGCGTGGGCCGAGCGATCGCGCTGGGCGATGCCGCCTCGGTGCGGGCGGCGCCGGGGGTGGGCCCGAAGCTGGCGCAGCGGGTGGTGATGGAACTGCGCGGCAAGGCGCCGGCGCTGATGGCGCAGGCACCCGCGGGGGGCGGCGCGGCCCCTGCCCCGCAGCCCGCCGCCGCCCGCCGCGGCCGTGGCGGCCCGGTGCCCGACGCGACGCCCGAGGCCGCCCCGAGTGCCGAGGCGCTCTCGGCGCTCGCCAACCTCGGCTACGCCCCGTCCGAGGCCGCCGCCGCCGTGGCCGAGGCCGCCGGCGCCGATCCCGAGGCCGGAACGCCCGCGCTGATCCGCGCAGCACTGCGCCGGCTGGCGCCGGGCGGCTGAGGCGGGCTTCGATCAGGAGGACAGGATGCATCCCAACCCCGCCTTCCGGCAGGCCCCGCGCGAGGCCAGCCTCACGCTTGCCCGCGCCCGCGGCTTCGGCGTCCTGACGCTCGCCGGCCCCGACGCCTATGTCTCGCCCGGCTGGTACGGCCCGGCCTCCGAGGTGCCCGACCAGGTGCCGACGTGGAACTATGTCGCCGTCCACCTGCGCGGCGTGCTGCACCCGCTGCCCGAGGCGACGCTGGAGGGCCACCTTGCCGCCTTATCGGCCGAGCACGAAGGGCGCCTGGCCCCCAAGGCGCCGTGGACCTCGGCCAAGATGTCGGACGGCGCGCTGGCGCGGATGACGCGCGCCATTGTGCCCTTCTGGCTGGAGGTGGCGTCGGTCGCGGGCACCTGGAAGCTGTCGCAGAACAAGCCCGCCGCGGTGCGCGCCCGCACCGCCCGCGCCCTCGCCGCCGGCGACGCCGCCGCCGCGGCGCTGGCGCGGCTGATGGAGGCCCCCGAATGACCGGCGCCACCTTGCCGTGCACGCCGTTTCACCGGACACTCGCGCCATGATCGACGCCCCCCTTTCGCTCTCGCCCGACCGCCAGCCCGATGATTCCGACCGCGCCCTGCGGCCGCAATTGCTGGCCGACTTCATCGGCCAGGCCGAGGCCCGCGCCAACCTGAGCGTGTTCATCGAAAGCGCGAAGATGCGCGGCGAGGCGATGGACCACACGCTTTTCCACGGCCCCCCCGGCCTTGGCAAGACGACGCTGGCGCAGATCGTGGCGCGCGAACTGGGCGTCGGCTTCCGCATGACCTCGGGGCCGGTGCTGGCGCGCGCGGGCGATCTGGCCGCGATCCTCACCAACCTCGAGGCGCGCGACGTGCTGTTCATCGACGAGATCCACCGCCTCAACCCGGCGGTGGAAGAGGTGCTCTATCCCGCGCTCGAGGATTTCGCGCTCGACCTGGTGATCGGCGAGGGGCCGGCCGCGCGCACCGTGCGGATCGACCTGCAACCCTTCACCCTCGTCGGCGCCACCACAAGGCTGGGCCTGCTGACGACGCCCCTGCGCGACCGCTTCGGCATTCCCACGCGGCTGAACTTCTACACCGTGCCCGAACTGCACGAGATCGTCACCCGCGGCGCCCACCTGATGGGCATCGCGGCCGAGCCCGACGGCTGCCACGAGATCGCGCGCCGCGCCCGCGGCACCCCGCGCATCGCCGGGCGGCTGCTGCGCCGGGTGGTCGATTTCGCGCTGGTCGAGGGCGACGGGCGGCTGACCCGCGCGATCGCCGATTCGTCGCTGACGCGGCTGGGCGTCGACGACCTCGGCCTTGACGGTGGCGACCGGCGCTACCTGACCCTGATCGCCGAGAACTACGGCGGCGGCCCGGTGGGGATCGAGACGATCTCGGCCGCGCTGTCGGAGGCCCGCGATGCGATCGAGGAGGTGATCGAGCCGTTCCTGCTGCAACAGGGCCTGATCCAGCGCACCCCGCGCGGGCGGATGCTGGCGGCGAAGGCGTGGAAACACCTCGGGCTGGCGGCCCCGCGCGCGCCCGGGCAGGACGACCTTTTCGAATGAGCGCGCCGGGGGAAACCCTGGAAGCCTGGCACCCCCGCCCGGCCGAACGCCGGCTGGCGACCGAGATGGGGTCGGGGGTGGTGGTGATGATCGGCCAGGACGTGCCGCCCGACCCGCCGCCGCCCGAACGGGTGATCCGCGGTCCGCTCAACCTTGATATACCCTTTCCTGAAGATCCACGGAACCCGGATAGCCCTGTCTTGAAACCGAGTCAGAAGACACAACCGTCGTAACCCAACAAGTGTGCTGTCAGACTGAGGCCGGCTGCCGATCGTGGCGCTCGAGATGCAGGGCTTCTGGATCCCCGATGACACAAAGCCGCCCGGGGCACGGGCGCGGCTCTGGCTGTGGCTGCACATCGCCGCCGGCTGGGGCCTCAGCCTGCTGGCGGTGGCGGGGTTTTCCGGGCTGATCCGGATCGACAGCACCACCTGACACACCGCCCGCCGCGGCGTTTCCCCGCGCCGCACACTCTGCCCGCCTTCCCCGAATTGTCGCCCGGCTTCCGCAATCTCGCCCGAATTGCCCCCGATACCTGAGGCAAGCCGAAATCGCCCGCCCGCCTCGGTGGCGGGGTGTCGAAGTGGAAGGTGGAAGATGGATCGTCTGACCGAGATGGAAGCCTTTGCCATGGTCGTGGACCAGGGCGGGTTCACCGACGCGGCCCGCAAGATGGGCATCTCCAAGTCGGCGGTCTCGAAACATGTCTCCGCCCTCGAGGCGCGGCTGGGCGCGCGGCTGCTGAACCGCACCACGCGGCGCGTCAGCCCGACCGAGATCGGGCTGGTCTACTACGACCGCGCGCGCCGGGTGCTCAACGACGCGGGCGAGGCCGATGCGCTGGTAACTTCGATGCAGGCCGAGCCTTCGGGGCTGCTGCGCATCTCGGTCGCGACCGATTTCGGCGTCACGCTGCTGTCGCCGGTCCTGGGCGATTTCCTGCACCGCCACCCCGAGATCACCGTCAACATGGTGCTCAACAACCGCTATGTGGAGCTGATCTCGGAAGGCTTCGACATGGCGATCCGGATGGGCGAGCTGGAGGACAGCACGCTGCGGGTGCGCAAGCTGACCGAAACCGCCAAGCGCATGGTCGCCGCCCCCGAGTATTTCCGCCGCTTCGGCCGGCCGCAGAAGATCGACGACCTGAACGAGCACAAGCTGCTGCATTACTCCAACCAGGCTTCGGCCAATGTCTGGAAGATCACCGCCCCCTCGGGCGAGCGGCGGCAGGTGCGCAGCGCCGGTTGGCTGACGGTGAACGACGGCCAGTCGCTGCTGAACGCCGCCGTGTCGGGGCTGGGCATCGCCTACCTGCCGAGCTTCCTCTATTCCGAGGCGCTGGCCGCCGGCCTCGTGGAAGAGGCGATCCCGGGGCTGCCGCTCGAGGTGCAGTCGATCTACGCGGTGTATCCGCCGGGGCGCTTCGTGCAGCCCAAGGTGCGCGCCTTCATCGACTTCCTGGCGGAAAGTTTCACCGGCCGCGGCCCCGAAACCTGGTAGCCGCCGCCCTCACTCGATCGCCGACAGCACCGCCTCGACCCGCCGGTTGAGGCGGCGGCCGTCGTCGTCGAGGTTGGAGGCGCGCGGCGCGAGGTAGCCCACGCCTTCGGCCGTGACCTGCGCGGCGGGGATCGCGTAATCCTCGATCAGCACCGCGCGCACCGCCTCGGCCCGGCGGCGCGACAGCGCGATGTTGCCGGCCAACCCGCCCTCGGCATCGGAATGGCCCACCAGCGTCACCCGCCGGTCGGGGTGGGCGCGCAGATACCCCGCCAGCCGGTCGAGCGAGGCGAACGGCCCGGGCCCGAGCGCCACCGCCCCGGTCGCGAACACCAGATCGTCCAGCGCCAGCGCGCCGCCGGTTTCCAGCGCGGCGGCGATGTCGTCACCCTCGCCGGTCGGGGCCGGTGCGGCCACGCCCTGCGGCGCCGTGCGCGACGACAGCACCACGGCCGGTTCGCGCGGCGTCTCGCCCCTCGGCGTGACCTGGGTGACCTGGACAAAGCCGGTATCGGCCGCGCGGCTGACCAGCAGCGCCAGGTAGTCGGCCCCCGCCCCCTCGCCCCGGCGGGCCGACAGGAAGCGGAAATCGGCAAGGTCGACATGCATCTCGGGCTCGGGCAGCACGTCGAGGGCATAGCGGAAGTCGAACCCGCCGCAGCCCCGGGCGCGGCATTCGAACAGGATGTCGTAACCCTCGGCCTCGACCTGCTTGCGCAGCGCGATCATCAGGTCGAGCGAGGCGACATCGTCCGCCGGCACCTGCCACGCGGTCTGGCTGAGCGCACCCTCGACCTCGAGCGCGGCCACCTCGCCCGCCCGCCACGGCCCGATCGGCAGCGCCAGATCGGCAAGCGCCGCGGCCCGGGCGCCGGTCGCGCGGGCGTTATCGGGCAGCGCCAGGGGCGCCACCGTCTGCGCCACCGCCGGCCCGCCCAGAACGGCCGCCAGCGCGGCGATGCGCGCCGCCGCCCTCATCGCGCCTGTCCGTGGTATTCCGGGTTCGGCTGCATCGCCGTGGCCGAGGCCACCCGGTTGGTCATGTTGAAGAACGCCGCGACCGAGGCGATGTCCCAGATGTCGCGCTCGGTGAAACCGGCGTCGCGCAGGGCGGCGCGGTCGTCCTCGACGATCTCGGCGCTGGCGCGGGTGAGTTTCTCGGCGAAGGCCAGCATCGCGCGCTGGCGGGCATCGAGCGGCGCCGCGCGCCAGTTCATCACCAGCGCCTCGCCCAGCGCCGGGTTGCCCGACAGCGCCCGCACCGCCGCCCCGTGCGCCACCTGGCAATACCAGCAGCGGTTGAGCGACGAGACCACGACGGCGATCATCTCGCGTTCAAGCTTGGACAGCCCGGAGGGCGCCAGCATCAGGTCGTTGTAGAGCCCGGTGAAGGTGTTGAGCTTGGCGATATCGAAGGCATAGGCGCGCAGCACGTTCGGCACGAGGCCGAGCTTTTCCTGGCACAGGTCGAAATAGGCACGGGTTTCGTCCGGCAGTGGCGCCACTGCCGGAAGGTCAAGCGCGGTCGGCAGACCGTCGCTGTTCTTGTCCGCGGCGTCTTTCACGCCACCGCCTTTCATGCCTGTTGCTGCGCTGCCCGTGCTTCAGGGCCTTGGTGCCCGATAGTGATAGTTTCCCACATTTTGCATGCCGAGTGAAGCATAGAGGGCGCGGGCCGGGCCGTTTGCCGCAGCCACCATGGCGCTGACCACCGTTGCGCCATTATCCTGCGCCCATCGGCCCGCAACCCGCAACATGTTGACGGCGGATCCTTGCCGACGGTAGTGCGGCAGCACCTCGAGCGCGTGCAGCATCGCCACCGGGCCGTCCAGCGCAACGAAGGCGGCGCCCGCCACCCGGTCGGCGCTGCGCGCGAGAATCGAGGTATGCGGCCCCGGCACGCGGTCCATCACGGCGCGCCGCGCGGGGCCGATCCCGGCGGCGTCCCACACCTCTTCCATCACCCGCAGCGGCGGCCAGATCCAGAACGCCGACACCGGCGGCGGCACGCTGCCCGCCCAGGCCGCCACCGGCGCACCATAGCCCACCACCGGATCGACCAGCCGATGGCCCCGCGCCGCCAGCGCGGCGTCGAGCGCGGCGTCGGCGGGATGGCTGTCGGGGCGCAGCATGAACAGCGGCGCCTGCCCCAGCGCCGCCATCGCCGCCTCGGCCGCGTCGATGTCCGCCGGCGCGAAATCGGCCGCCTCCAGGGTTGCCGCCGATACCCGCTTGCCGCCGCCCCGCCCCTCGCGCAGCACGAACGGCCCGCAGCGGTGGCGCGCCGCCGGCGGCCAGGTGGCATCAAGCGCGGCCAGCAGCGCCGCGGCGGTCGGAAGCGGCCCGCCCGGGCCCGTCCCGGTCATCCCCGCGCCCCCGGAAACAGCGCGTGCAGCCGCACCATCGCGGCGTCGATGCGCGCCGGATCGGTGCCGCGCACCACCAGGTTCGCCCCGAACACGCCGTTGCGCACGAACGGGTAGGAGCCGAACGAAAGATCGGCGAATTCCTCGGCCAGTGCCGCCAGCGGCCCCGCGATCTCGCCCTCGCCGCGGTCCACCCGCAGGCTCTGGCTCAGAAGCGGCGCGCCGCCGGTGATCTTCGGCAGCACCGAGGCCAGCATTGCCTGGAAGATGTTGGGCACCCCGGCCAGCACATGGACGTTGCGCAGCGAAAAGCCGGGCGCGGCGGTGATCGGGTTCTCGATCAGCGCGGCCCCCTCGGGGATGCGCGCCATCCGCAAACGCGCCTCGTTCATCTCGGTGCCGGTGCGGGCGTAATGGGCCTCAAGGATCGCGCGGGCATCGTCGCGCACTCCGATCGGCGTCCGGAACGCCGCCGCCACCGCCTCGGCGGTGATGTCGTCATGGGTCGGCCCGATGCCGCCCGAGGTGAAGACGTGGTCGTAGCTGCCGGCCAGCGCCTGCACCGCGGCGATGATCGCCCCGCGCTCGTCGGCCACGATGCGCGCCTCGCGCAGGTCGATGCCGTGGCGCACCAGCGCGGCGGCCAGGTAGGGCATGTTGGCGTCGCGGGTGCGCCCCGACAGGATCTCGTCGCCGATCACAAGCATCGCCGCCGTCGGGTTCGCCATCGCCCACCTCCTTGCGCCTGACCCCGTCCGCGGTATAGGCCGACCGCCATGCAGTTTCAAACCCCCCTCGTCGCCGCAAGGCTGCGTCGGCGCTACAAGCGGTTTCTGGCCGACATGGTGCTTGAGGACAGCGGCCGCGAGGTGACCGCGCATTGCCCCAACCCCGGCGCGATGCTGGGGCTGGCCGAGCCGGGGATGCGCTGCTGGCTGGAGCCGGCCGCGCCGGGGCGCAAGCTGCCCTTCGCGTGGCGGCTGGTGGAACTTCCGGGCGGGCACATGGCCGGGATCGACACCATGGTGCCCAACCGGGTGGTGGCCGAGGCCCTGCGCGCGGGCCGCATCGCGGGGCTGGCGGGCCATGTCCGGCCCGAGGTGCGCTACGGCGAACGTTCGCGGGTGGATTTCCTGCTGACCGGGGCGGACGGCGCCCGCACCTGGATCGAGGTCAAGAACGTCCACCTGCGCCGCGCCGGCGACTGGGCCGAATTCCCCGATTGCGTGACCGCCCGCGGCGCCCGCCACCTCGCCGAGCTTGCCGGCAGGGTCGCGGCGGGCGATTGCGCGCTGATGCTCTACCTCGTGCAGCGCAGCGATTGCGCGCGCCTGCGCCTCGCGTCCGACCTCGACCCCGCCTATGCGGCGGCCTTCGACGCCGCCCGCGCCGCCGGGGTCGCCGCGCGCGCCTTCGCGGCGCGCCTCGACACCGCCGGCGTCACGCTTGGCCCCGAGATCGCGGTCGATCCCGGCCCGCAGTCCGCACCCTCTGGCACCGGAGCCGGAATTTGATTATCCAGAGTCGGCAACGAAAGGACACGCCCGTGGACGAACCCCGCGGCCGCATCACCCGCGACGGTATCCGCCTTTACGAGCCGGAGGATTTCGCCGGCATGCACAAGGCCGGCCACCTCGCCGCAACCATCCTCGACGCCGTCGGCCCGATGGTGGAACCCGGCACCACCACCGGCGCGCTCGACGCCGCGATCACCGAAATGGTGAACGACGCCGGCGCCACCTCGGCCACCATCGGCTATCGCGGCTACCGCCACGCCTCGTGCATCTCGGTCAACCACGTCGTCTGCCACGGCATCCCCGGCAGCCCGATCCCGGCCTGCAAGCACGAAAAGGCGCCGCGCGGCGACGACCGGCTGCAGGGCGGCGACATCCTCAACATCGACGTGACGGTGATCCTCGACGGCTGGTATGGCGACACCTCGCGGATGTATGTCGCAGGCCGGCCCAAGCCCTTCGCGCAACGCCTGATCGACGTCACCCACGAGGCGCTGATGCGCGGCATCGCGGCGGTCCGGCCGGGCAACACCTTCGGCGACATCGGCCACGCCATCCAGTCGTTCGTCGAGGCCGAGCGGATGTCGGTGGTGCGCGATTTCTGCGGCCACGGCCTCGGCCGGGTGTTCCACGCGCCGCCCAACGTGCTGCACTACGGCCGCCCCGGCACCGGCCCGGTGCTGGAAGAGGGGATGTTCTTCACCATCGAGCCGATGGTCAACCTCGGCCGCCCCGAAACCAGGGTGCTCGCCGACGACTGGACCGCGATCACCCGCGACCGCACGCTGTCGGCCCAGTTCGAGCATTCGGTGGGCGTCACCGCCGAGGGCTGCGAGATCTTCACCCTCTCGCCCGCAGGCCGCTTCCACCCGACCCGCGCCTGACCCTTCATCGTTCCCCAAATACTCCCGCCGGAGGCGCCGCGGGCAAGGGGGGCTCGATACCCCCCGCGCCCGCCCCCCGCGCCGGCTCAGTTCAGGATGCCGGCGTGGCGCATCGCCGCGTCGATCTGCGCGCGGGTGCCCTCGGTCACCGGCACCAGCGGCAGGCGCACCTCGTCCGAACAGCGGCCCAGCCGCGACAGGCCGTATTTCGCCCCCGCCAGCCCCGGCTCGAGGAAGATCGCCACGTGCAGCGGCATCAGCCGGTCCTGATATTCAAGCGCGGTGGCGTAATCGCCCGCAAGCGTCGCCGCCTGGAACTCGGCGCACAGCCGTGGCGCGACATTGGCGGTGACCGAGATGCAGCCGACGCCGCCGTGGGCGTTGAAGCCCAGCGCGGTCGCGTCCTCGCCCGAAAGCTGGATGAAATCCGGCCCGCAGGTGGCGCGCTGCATCGACACGCGCTCGAGCCGGCCGGTGGCGTCCTTGACGCCCACGATGCGCGGCAGCGTCGCCAGTTCGCCCATCGTCTCGGGGCTCATGTCGACGACCGAGCGGCCGGGGATATTGTAGATCACGATCGGCAGGCCGCAGGCGTCGTGCAGCGCCCGGAAATGGGCGATCAGGCCGGCCTGGGTCGGCTTGTTGTAATAGGGCGTGACCACCAGCGCGGCCGACGCCCCCACCCGCTCGGCATGACGGATCAGGCGCACCCCCTCGTGGGTCGAATTCGAGCCGGCGCCGGCGATCACCGGCACCCGGCCGGCGGCGAAGCGCACCACCGCCTCGACCACCTGCTCGTGCTCCCGATGGCTCAGCGTCGGGCTTTCGCCGGTGGTGCCCACCGGCACGAGGCCGGACGACCCCTCCTCGATCTGCCATTCGACCAGCGCCTCGAGCGCGGCGAAATCGACCTCCCCGTCGCGGAACGGGGTGACGAGGGCAGGGATCGACCCTGAGAACATGGCAGGCTCCGTCGCACGGGGGCAGGCGCGACTCGTGCCCCGCCCAGCGGCGGCACCCTAGCCCCGGCCCGCGGGCTTGCCAAGCCGGCGCCCGGCCGCGATCCGGCGCACGCGCTACCGCAGCCACACCTCGACGCGGCGGTTCACCAGCCGGCCCAGCGCGGTGTCGTCGCAGGCCAGCGGCATCGCCTCGCCGAAACTTTCGGCCACGATCCGCGGCAGCGCATCGGAGGGCAGGCGCACCGCGGCGCGCAGCGCTGCCGCCACCGCCTCGGCCCGGCGCAGCGCCAGCGCGCGGTTGGGCCCGGCCGGGCCGGTGCCGTCGGAAAAGCCCACCAGGATCACCTCGCGCCCGGCATAGGTGCCGGCCTCGAGCGCGCGGGCAAGATCGTCGAGATTGCCGCGCGACTGCGCCCCCAGCGTGGCCGACCCGTCGTCGAAGCGGAAGGTGATCGACAGCCGCCGCGTCGCCGCCATCAGCGCCGCCATCCGCTGCAACTCGGCCAGCCCCTCGGCGCCCTCGGCCACCGCCACCGCGTTGGCCAGGCGCGCGCCCTGCCCCGAGATCGCGGTCTCGACCGCGCCCAGGTCGATCACCCCGGCGCGGCGCACCGCGCGCTGCGCCGCCGGGGTCGAGACCCAGCTTACCAGGTCGCGCAGCACCCGCGGCAGCCGCCGCGGCGGGGTGTAGACCAGAAGCGGCGCGCCCAGCGGGTAGTCGCCGGTCTTGAGCGCGTGCGGCGTCGCCACCACCGCGATGCCGCAATCGCCGGTCAGCGGCAGCGGCCGCGCGCTGCCCATCGCCGAATAAAGCCCGACCCCCAGCGCGTCGGGATCGCGCGCCACCGCGTCGGCAAGATCGGCGGCCGAGGCATGGGCGACGGCGCCGGCCGGCAGCGCCGGCGTGTGCCCCGGCGCCACCAGATCGAACAGCCGCGCCAGCAGCCCGGTATCGGCGGCGAACAGGTGCAGCCGCAGCGGCACGCCCGCGTCGCCGCCCAGCGGCCCCCACTCGGTCACCGCGCCGGTCAGCACCCCGCCCAGGTCGGGCAGGGCGATACCGCGCGCGGGATTGCCGCGCGCCACCAGCGGCACCAGCGCGTCCAGCGCCAGCACCCGGCCGCGCGGATTGCCCGCCACCACGCGCCGCGCCAGCGCCAGGTCGGCCTGCCCGGCATCGAGCGCGGCCAGCCCCGCGTCGGAGGTGCCGGGGCGATGGTGCAGCCGCACCAGCACCCGCGCGCCCGCCGGCCCGGTGTCGCTCAGTGTCTGGGTGACATCGCCCGCCGCATCGCGCGCCAGCGACAGCGCCAGCCCGTGATCCTCGGCAAAGCCTGCGACCAGCGTCTGGAACAGCCCCTGCCCGATCGAGGCCGCCCCGGCCACCTCGGCCTCGGCCACGAAGGCGGTCAGGTCGGGGCAGCCGGGCCCGGCGCAGACCACGCCCTGCGCGTCGACCGTGAGCAGGCCGAACTCGGTCTCGACGCGATAGACCTCGCCATCGTAGCCGCGCATGGTGCCGACAATCTCGAGCGCACCGTCGCGGGCGGTGATCGTCACGTCCTGCGCGGCCAGCGCGGCGGGAAAGAGAAGCGCGGCGAGGATCGCCGCGCGCAATGCTGTCATCATGTCCCGGTGCTCTGTCCCGGTGCGGTGCGCCGTTCAGTTCGCGGCGATCTTCAGGTCCGGGATCAGATTTTTCAACACCAGATATGCGCCGGCGTCTTCGCAGCCCGGCATCGCCAGCGCCAGTTCGGTGCGCCGCAGCGGCGCGCCGGCGCGCAATTCGAGGGTTTCGGCCAGCATTTCGCGCCCGCAGGTCGCCTCGGTCACGCCGGCGTCGAGAAACAGCCGCACGGTGCCCGCGCGGGTGGTCTCGCCGGTGGGGAAGGAATAGACCTCGGCCAGCAGCGGCCACGGCACCGATCCGTCGCCCAGCGCGGTCAGGAAGCCCGCGCCGATCCGCGCCGACAGCGCCGGACTGCGCGGGTTGGCGGCCGAAACGTGGCCCGGCTGGCCCTCGTCCGCGCCGAATTCCAGCGCGTTGAGCGCAAAGGAATCCTCGCCCTGCCATTGCAGCGCGATACGCTCGTAGGCGGCAAGGTCGGGGATGGCGGTTTCGGCCGAGACTGGCGCGCCGCCGGCGACGATGGCGGTAACCTCGGCCGGATCGGCCAGCGCCGGCACCTCGAGGCGCAGCGCGCCGCCGGCGTCGGTGCGTCCGGTCACGGCAAGGCCGGCGTGGCGCAGCAGCACCCGCGCGTCGGGCTGGCAGGGCGCCGACAGGTTGAGCGCGATCATCGCCGCGGGCGCGGCCGAGACGCTGAGCTGCACGGTGCAATCGGCGGTGGCCGCGGTGGGGGCGGCCAGCGGTTTCGCCAGCGCCCGCGCCGGGGCGCTGTCGGACTCGGGGCTGTAGGCCGCGGCGATCAGCACCGGCGCCGAGACCGGCACCACCCCGTCGAGGCCGGCAAGCGCGGGAAACGCCGCATGGCCTGCGGGGGCGGGATCGGCCGGCAGGGCCGGTGGTGCGTCGGAAATCGCCAGCGCCCGCGCCCCCGGGCGCGGCATCGGGGCCATGGCCGCCGCCGCCGTCACCTCGGGCCCGCCGGCGTCGCCGCCGGACGGCAGCAGCCGGGTTCCGTTCTGCACTACATGCCCCGTTGCCGCGGCCAGAACCACCGTCGCCGCCACGATCGCGATCTTGCGCTTGTCGAGTGCCATGACACCCTCCGCTCACCTCACAGGGGGCAAAGGTGCCCCGCGATCGGGGCGAAGGCATGGCGTTGGGCGGGCAATTCGGGGCCGTTATCCACAGCGCCCGCCGTTCCGCACCGCCCCCGCCCGGCTCAGGCCAGCCGGCCGTGGCAGTGCTTGAACTTTTTGCCCGATCCGCAGGGGCAGGGATCGTTGCGGCCGGGGTTGCCCCAGGTCGCGGGATCGGCCTCGTCGAAGCCATCGAGCAGGGGCGTCGGCGGGGCGGCCTCGGCCAGTGCGCCGGCGCCCGCGGCCGGCGCACCGGCCAGCGCCACCTGCGGCGCGGCGGCGGGCGTCCCGGCGGGCGCGCGCCGCGTCGCCGCCTGCTGCTGCGCGAGGATCTGGCGCAACAGCGCCTCCTGCTCGTCCTTCGAGATCGGGCGCACCTGCGACAGCTTGCGGGTGACGTCGGCGCGCAGCGAATTCAGCAGGCTCTCGAACAACTGGAACGCCTCGGTCTTGTATTCGTTCAGCGGGTCGCGCTGGGCATAGCCGCGGAACCCCACCACCGAGCGCAGGTGTTCGAGCGTCAGCAGATGGTCGCGCCACTTGCTGTCGATGGTCTGCAGCAGCACCTGCTTTTCGACGTTGCGCATGGTCTCGGCGCCGAATTGCTGCGCCTTCTCGGCCATGAAGGCGTCGGAGGCCTCGTAAAGCCGCTCGCGGATGGTTTCCTGGTCGACGCCGTCCTCCTCCGCCCAGGCGATCACCCCGGTCTCGAGCCCGAGGTGTTCGAGGCACGCGGCGTAAAGGCCCTGCGCGTCCCACTGGTCGGCATACGACTTGGGCGGCATGAACTGGTCGACAAGATCGTCGATCACCTGGTGGCGCATGTCCTCGATGATCTCGGACAGATCGTCGGCCTGCATGATCTCGAGCCGCTGGCCGAAGATCGCCTTGCGCTGGTCGTTCATCACGTCGTCGAACTTGAGCAATTGCTTGCGGATGTCGAAGTTGCGCCCCTCGACCTTGGCCTGCGCCTTCTCGAGGCTCTTGTTCACCCACGGGTGGACGATCGCCTCGCCCTCCTTCATCCCGAGGCTGGACAGCACCTTGTCCAGACGCTCGGACCCGAAGATGCGCATCAGGTCATCCTCGAGCGACAGGAAGAAGGTCGACCGCCCCGGGTCGCCCTGCCGGCCCGAGCGGCCGCGCAACTGGTTGTCGATGCGCCGGCTTTCGTGGCGCTCGGTGGCCAGAACGTAAAGCCCGCCGGCCTCGATCACCTTGCGCCTTTCCTCGGCGTGCTGGGCCTCGATGGTGGCGCGCACCTCGGCGGGATCGGCCTCGGGGTTGGCGGCAAGCTCTTCCAGCACCTTCAGCTCGACGTTGCCGCCAAGCTGGATGTCGGTGCCGCGCCCGGCCATGTTGGTGGCGATGGTCACCGCCCCCAGCCGCCCGGCCTCGGCGACGATCTTCGCCTCCTGTTCGTGGTGGCGGGCGTTGAGCACGTTGTGCACGATCCCCGCCTCCTTGAGCATCCCCGACAGGAATTCCGACTTCTCGATCGAGGTGGTGCCGACAAGGATCGGCTGGCCGCGCTCGTGCGCCTCGCGGATCGCCTCGACGACACCTTCGTATTTCTCGCGCGCGGTGCGGTAGACCTGGTCGTGCTCGTCCACCCGCGCCACCGGCTCGTTGGTGGGCACCTCGACCACGCCCAGCTTGTAGATCTCGGCGAATTCCTCGGCCTCGGTGGCGGCGGTGCCGGTCATGCCGGCCAGCTTTTCGTAAAGGCGGAAGTAGTTCTGGAAGGTGACCGACGCGAGCGTGACGTTCTCGGCCTGGATCTTGACCCCCTCCTTGGCCTCGATGGCCTGGTGCAGGCCGTCCGACAGCCGGCGGCCGGGCATCATCCGGCCCGAGAATTCGTCGATCAGGATCACCTCGCCATCGCGGACGATGTAATCCTTGTCCTTCTGGAACAGCTTGTGCGCGCGCAGGCCCTGCGTGACGTGGTGCACGATGGTGGTCGATTCGGGATCGTAGAGCGACTGGTCTTCGGGCAGGATGCCGGCGCGGTGCAGCGCCTGCTCGATGAACTCGTTGCCTTCCTCGGAATAGGTGACGTTGCGGGTTTTCTCGTCGAGCGTGTAGTGCTCGGGCTGCACCTCGGGGATCAGCTTGTCGATGGTGCGGTAAAGTTCCGAGCGGTCCTGCGACGGGCCCGAGATGATCAGCGGCGTGCGCGCCTCGTCGATCAGGATCGAGTCGACCTCGTCGACGATCGCGAAATAATGGCCGCGCTGCATCATGTCCTTGAGTTCGGACTTCATGTTGTCGCGCAGGTAGTCGAAGCCAAGCTCGTTGTTGGTGGCATAGGTGATGTCGGCCTGGTAGGCGGCGCGCTTTTCCTCGTCCTGCTGGTAGGGCACCACGACGCCGGTGGTCAGCCCGAGCGCGGCGTAGACCTTGCCCATCCACTCGGCATCGCGCCGTGCGAGATAGTCGTTGACGGTGACGATGTGCACGCCCTTGCCGGTCAGCGCGTTGAGATAGGCGGGAAAGGTCGCGACCAGGGTCTTGCCCTCGCCGGTCTTCATCTCGGCGATGTTGCCCTCGTGCAGGAAGATGCCGCCCATGAGCTGGACATCGAACGCGCGCAGGCCCAGCGCGCGGCGCGCGCCCTCGCGGCAGGTGGCGAAGGCTTCGGGCAGGATCGCGTCAAGGCTTTCGCCGGCGGCCACACGCTCGCGGTAAGTGATCGTGCGGGCCTTCAGATCGGCGTCGGACAGCGCCCTGGTGTCGGCCTCCAGTGCGTTTATCTGCGCGATGATCGGGCGGGTTGCCTTGATCTTGCGGTCGTTCGGCGTGCCAAAAACCTTTTTGGCGATCGTTCCCAGACCCAGCATGCTGTCTCCGATTGTCGCACCGTCGCGGGAACGTCACGGCTTTCGCCTTGCCCCGCACGGTGAGCTTGCCTAGAACGGCACCCATGATGCCGGCAGCCCGCGTCTGCCAACGGGCGATGTAAGCGGCTGCCGGCAGAGTGTCAACGTCGCCCTGAGGCGCGCCCAAGCAGGAGCCATTCCATGCAGATCACGAAATTCGCCGCCGGCACCGCCATCGCGCTGGCACTGGCGCTGCCCGCCGCCGCGCAGGAGGCCGCCGCGCCCGCGCCCACCGATGCCGCGACCGTGGTCGCCACCGTCAACGGCACCGAGATCACGGTAGGCCACATGATCATCCTCAAAAGCCAGCTTCCGCCGCAGTACCAGCAGATCCCCGACGCGCAATTGTTCGAGGGCATCCTCGAGCAACTGATCCAGCAGACCGCGCTGGCACAGACCGTCGGGTCGCTCGACGCGGTGGACGAGATGGTGATCGAGAACGACCGCCGCTCCTACGTCGCCGGTGTGGCGCTGCGTCGCGCCGCCGCCGAGACGCTGACCGACGAAGCGGTGCAGCGGATGTACGACGAGCGCTTCGCCGACGCCTTGCCGACCACCGAATACAACGCCGCCCACATCCTCGTGCCGACCATCGAAGAGGCGCAGGCGATCAAGGCGGCCATCGACGGCGGCGCCGATTTCGCCGAACAGGCGCGCGAGCATTCCACCGATGGCGCCGCGCAGGCCGGCGGCGCGCTGGGCTGGTTCTCCGCCGGGATGATGGTGCCCGATTTCGAGTCTGCGGTTATGGCGCTTGAGGTCGGACAGGTGTCCGAGCCGGTCGAAACCCAGTTCGGCTGGCACGTCGTCAAGCTCAACGAAACCCGCGAGCAGCCGGTGCCGACCCTCGACGAGGTGCGCGCCGAGATCGAAAGCGCGGTGCAGCAGGCGATGGTGACCGACCTGGTCGAGAAGGTGGTCGGCGAGGCCGAGGTGACCCGCTCGGTCGAAGGGATTGACCCCGGCGTGCTGAGCGATCAGACAATCCTCGACAACTGATCTTCCGGCCCGGGGGCGGCGATGGCGAAGAAGGACGACAAGGACAAGAAGAAGAAGAAGGCAAAGGCCGCGAAGGCCGCCAGGCCCGCGAAGAAGAAGGTCGTCGTCTCGCCCCTCGCCCCCGCGGCGTTCCCCGACCTGCCGCGGATCGAGGGCGCTTCGTTCGCCGCCGCCGCAGCCGGGGTGCGCTATCCCGGCCGCACCGACGTGATGCTGGCCCGCCTCGATCCCGGCACGGTGCTGGCGGGGGTGTTCACCCGCTCGGCCACCCGCGCCGCCTCGGTCGAGGATTGCGTGGCCAAGATCGCGGCCAAGGCCGGCGACGCCGCCGGCGCCGCGATCCTCGTGAACTCGGGCAACGCCAATGCCTTCACCGGGGCCGAGGGCGCGGCCGCCGTGGCGCGGATCTGCGACGGGGTGGCGGCGGCGCTGCAGGTGCCGGCGGCGCGCGTGTTCACCGCCTCGACCGGCGTGATCGGCGAAAGACTGCCCGACGCGCGGATCACCGCGGTGCTGGACGACCTTGCCGCCGCGCTTTCGCCCGACGCGCTGCCCGACGCCGCGCGCGCGATCATGACCACCGACACCTTTCCCAAGGGCGCCTCGGCCGAGATCGCGGGCGAGGGCGGGCCGATCCGCATCGCGGGCATCGCCAAGGGCTCGGGCATGATCGCGCCCGACATGGCGACGATGCTGGTCTACATCTTCACCGACGCGAAGATCGCGCAGGCGCCGCTGCAACGGATGCTGGCGCGCCAGCTCACCCATACCTTCAACGCGATCACCGTGGACGGCGACACCTCGACCTCCGACGCGCTGATCGTGGCCGCCACCGGCCGCGCGCCGGCCGCGCCGATCGCCGACCTGCGCGGCAAGGTCGCGCGCGCGTTCGAGGCGGCGCTGGGCCGGGTGATGCGCGATCTGGCGCATCAGGTGGTCCGCGACGGCGAGGGCGCGACCAAGTTCGTCGAGGTCGCGGTGACCGGCGCCACTGACGCCGCCGATGCGCGCAAGGTGGCGATGGCGATCGCCAACTCGCCCCTCGTCAAGACCGCGATCGCCGGCGAGGATCCCAACTGGGGCCGCATCGTGATGGCGGTGGGCAAGGCGGGCGCCCGGGCCGACCGCGACCGCCTGGCGATCCGCTTCGGCCCGGTCACGGTGGCCGAGCACGGCGCGGTCGCGCCCGGATACGTCGAGGCCGACGGCGCGGCGCACATGAAGCGGCAGGAGATCGTCATCGGCGTCGACCTCGGGCTAGGCTCGGGCGCGTTCACCGCCTGGACCTGCGACCTGACGCATCGCTACATCGACATCAACGCCGACTACCGCTCGTGATCGTGGCCGAGGAGCGGCGGGTGGTGCTGGTATCGGCCGTCGCGCTGATCGACGCCGACGGCCGGGTGCTGCTGGCCCAGCGCCCCGAGGGCCGCACCATGGCCGGGCTGTGGGAGTTTCCGGGCGGCAAGGTCGAACCCCATGAAACCCCCGAGGCCGCACTGATCCGCGAGTTGCACGAGGAACTGGGGATCGACACCTGGGCTTCGTGCCTCGCGCCGCTGACCTTCGCCAGCCACCCCTACCCCGACTTTCACCTGCTGATGCCGCTGTTCGCGTGCCGCAAGTGGCAGGGCGTGCCGCATCCGCGCGAGGGCCAGCGCCTGGCCTGGGTCCGCCCGCGCGAGATGCGCGACTATGCAATGCCGCCAGCCGACATCCCTCTGATCCCGATCCTGCGCGACTGGCTGTAGCGCGGGGTGCGGCGAACCGGCGGCGGCGCAAGGGAAACGCGCCGGACCGGCCGCAACCCGCCTCACGCGGGCGGCGCTATCCGCGTCGACACCGCGCCCAGCCCCTCGACCTCCACCACGCAGGTGTCGCCCGGGGCCAGCGCGCCCACCCCCGCCGGAGTGCCGGTGAAGATCAGGTCGCCCGGCGCCAGCCGCACCAGCCCCGACAGGAACGCGATCACGTCGGCCACCGGCCAGATCATCGCGCCCAGCACCGTCTCCTGGCGCAGTGCGCCGTTCACCCGCGTCGTCAGCCGCGCCCCGGGGCCTGGGTGGCCGGCCTCGGCCACCGGATGCAGCTGCCCGCACACCGCCGAGGCGTCGAAGCCCTTGGCCATGTCCCACGGCCGGCCGGCGGCCTTGGCCGCGGCCTGCAGGTCGCGCCGCGTCAGGTCGTTGCCGGCGGCGTGGCCCCAGATCAGCGCCGGCGCGTCGCCCGGCGCCACGTCGCGCCCGCCCCGGCCCAGCGCCACCACCAGTTCGCCCTCGAAATGCAGATCGGACGTGGCCGGCGGATAGGGCACGTCGGCGTCGTCCGTCACCAGCGCCGAGGCCGGCTTGGCGAAGAAGAACGGCGCCTCTCGGTCGGGGTCGTGGCCCATCTCGCGGGCGTGCTCGGCGTAGTTGCGGCCGACGCAGAAGATCCGCCCGACCGGAAACCGCCCGCCCCCGGCAACGGGAACGAAGGGCACCGGCGGGGCGGGGATGACGAAATCCTGCGGCATGGCGGCGGGCCTCAGGGGCTGACGGTGAAGCAGGTCTGCGCGCGGGCCTGAAGCCTGCGGCAGGCGAGGTCGGCCTGGTCCTGGGTGAGGCCCGCGAATTGCGCGTCGAAGCCGCCGCCGCGCGGCACCACCTTGCGCAGGCCGCCGTCAAGCGCGCGCGCCTCGGCCAGCGCGGTGCGCAGCAAGGTGCGCTCGGCGTCGAAGCGGGTGGGGAAGCGGCCAAGGTTGACACCCCAGATCCGCCCGCCCGAAGACGACAGCCGCTCGACCACCACCGGCTCGGACGGCGCGGCGACGACCAGCGCCGCGGCCAGCGCCTCGGGGCGCGGCGTCGGAGCAATGGCGGCCAGCCGTTGCGGCTGCGCGGCGGCGGGCGTGGAGGCATCGGGCGCGGGGGCGTCGGGTGCGACCGCCGCAAGCGTGGCCGCGGCCGGCGCCGCCTGCGCCAGTCGCGTCGGCGCGGTGCCGGGGCGATGCGGGGGCGGGGCGGCGGCGGCGGTGGGCAGGCCGTCGTCCGGCAGCGGCGCCACCGCCTCGGCCGCGGCGACCTCGGTGTCCGCCGCCGCCTCGGTCGCCTCGTCGGCGGGCGCGGCGGCAAGGGCGGTGTCGGGTGCCACAAGGGCGGTGTCGGGTGCCAGGGGTTGGTCTGGCGCTTCGTCGGGTGCTGCGGCCTCGGGTTCGGCCGTGGCGACATCCGGCAGCGCCGCCGAGGGCGATGCGGCGCGGGTGCCCAGCGCGGCCACCACCGCCTCGGCCAGGCCCCCGGCGTCCGCCGCGGTCGCGGCATCCGCCGGCACCTCTGACGCCGCAGGCACGGCGCCGGCCGGCCCCTCGGGCGCCGTGGCGGCGCCGGGCTCTGTCGCGTCGGCGACGACGATCGCCGCCGCCACCGCCACCTCGGCCTCGGGCGCCGCGTCGGGGCGCGGCGGCGGGCCCGCCGCCGCCAGCGCCACCACCGCGTCCCCGGCCGGCAAGGGCGCTTCCGGCGGCGCTTCGGGCAGCGGGGCGTCGTCGGCCAGCGCCGCCAGCGCATCGTCGATTCCCGCCTGCAACGCCGCGACCATCGCCGGCGATGCGGCGGCCACCGGGCGCGCCGGTGGCCGCGGGCTTTGCGCCACGATCCCCGTTCCCCGCACGTTGCGCCCGGCTGCGGCCACCCGCACGCCGGAATAATCGGGCGGCCGTGGCGCCCGCACCAGCGCCCGCGACGGCGCCTTCCGGAAGCCGAGGTCGAGCAGTTCGGCCATCCGCGCATTGCGCTGGCTGGTCGAGGTGCCGCCGAAGATCGCCGCGATGATCCGCTCGTCGCCGCGCCTGGCCGAGGCGACGAGGTTGAAGCCGGCAGCGTTGGTGAAGCCGGTCTTGATCCCGTCGGCACCGTCGTAGGCGTCGAGGAAGCGGCGGTTGGTGTTGGCCACCGTGGCAATGCCCGCGTCGGTCGAGCGGCGCGAGAAGATGTTGTAGTATTCGGGGTGGTCGAAGAACAGTTGCCGCCCGAGGATCGCCATGTCGTGCGCCGTCGACAGGTGGCCGTCGCGGGTCAGGCCGTTGGCGTTGCGAAACGTCGTCTTCGACATCCCGATGGCGTGCGCGGTGCGGGTCATCCGCTCGGCGAAGGCCGATTCCGAGCCGCTGATCGCCTCGCCGATGGCGGTCGCGGCATCGTTGGCCGAGCGCACGGCGGCGGCCCGGATCAGGTAGCGCAGCGCGATCCTCTGCCCCGGGCGCAGGCCCAGCCGCGAGGGCGGCTCGGAGGCCGCGTTCTGCGACACGGTGACAAGGGTGTCGAGCGTGATCTCGCCGTGCTTGACCGCCTCGAAGGCGATGTAGAGGGTCATCATCTTGGTCAGCGAGGCGGGGTGCAGGCGGGTGTGGGCGTTGGTTTCGTGCAGCACCTCGCCGGTGCGCGCGTCGATGACGTAATCGGCATAGGGCGCCGCGCGCGCCGCCAGCGGATACGCCACGACAAGCAGCAGCGCTGCCACGATCATGAGGAACTGCCGGATGGCCTGCCCGACCCTCGGCTTCGCATTGCCCATTCTACTGCCTCGCACGCCCGCTTGTTGGCCGTCGAACGCGGCGCGGGTCGTAGGGATCAGACTAGCACAGCAGCCCCTCGGGAAAAACCCCGCGCGACCATTTGTTGCGCCCGCTCACGCTTTCCGATGCGAAAGTATGCAGCCGCCGCCGCCCGGCCGAAACGACACGCGGCGGGGAAAGTCTCCCCGCCGCGTGCCCGGTCGTTCGGCATGACGCTCAATGCGCGTGCGCGTGGTCCCAGTCCGAGCGCTTGGGCAGCGTCTCGAAGGTGTGCTCGGGCGGCGGGCTCGGCAGCGTCCATTCCAGCGTGTCGGCGTATTCGTTCCAGTAGTTGTTCTCGGTCACCTTGGCGCCGCGGGTGAGCGTGTAATAGACCACCCCGAGGAAGAACACGAACGAGGCGAACGAGATGAACGCGCCGATCGACGACACCCAGTTCCAGTAGGCGAACGCCTCGGGGTAGTCGATGTAGCGCCGCGGCATCCCCTGCCGGCCGAGGAAGTGCTGCGGGAAGAACGTCAGGTTCGAGCCGATGAACATCGCCCAGAAGTGCAGCTTGCCGGCCCATTCGGGGTATTGCCGCCCGCTCATCTTGCCGATCCAGTAGTAGATGCCGGCGAAGATGCAGAACACGGCCCCGAGGCTCATGACGTAGTGGAAGTGCGCCACGACGTAATAGGTGTCGTGATAGGCGCGGTCGATCGGCGCCTGGCTGAGCACGATGCCGGTCACGCCGCCCACGGTGAACAGGAACAGGAAGCCGAAGGCCCACAGCATCGGGGTCTTGAACTCGACCGAGCCGCCCCACATCGTCGCGATCCAACTGAAGATCTTGATCCCGGTGGGAATCGCGATGAACATCGTGGCCAGCATGAAATAGCTCTGCTGCGTCAGGCTCATCCCCACCGTATACATGTGGTGCGCCCAGACCACGAAGCCCAGCGCCCCGATCGCCACCATCGCGTAGACCATCGGCAGGTAGCCGAAGATCGGCTTGCGCGAGAAGGTCGCGATGACGTGGCTGATGATCCCGAAGCCGGGGATGATGATGATGTAGACCTCGGGGTGCCCGAAGAACCACAGGATGTGCTGGAACAGGATCGGGTCGCCGCCGCCGGCCGGATCGAAGAAGGTGGTGCCGAAGTTGCGGTCGGTCAGCAGCATGGTGATCGCGCCGGCCAGCACCGGCAGCGCCAGCAGGATCATCCACGCGGTGACGAAGATCGACCACGCGAACAGCGGCACCTTGTGCAGCGTCATGCCCGGGGCGCGCATGTTCAGGAAGGTGGTGATCATGTTGATCGCGCCCAGGATCGACGAGGCGCCCGACAGGTGCACCGCGAAGATCGCGAGGTCCATCGACATGCCGGCCTCGGTGGTCGAGAGCGGCGGATAGAGCACCCAGCCCACGCCCGCGCCCGACTGCCCGTTGCCGCCCGGCGCGAACACCGAGATCACCGCCAGCGCGGCACCGGCGACGAACATCCAGTAGCTGAGGTTGTTCATCCGCGGGAACGCCATGTCCGGCGCGCCGATGTGCAGCGGCATGAAATAGTTGCCGAAGCCGCCGAACAGCGCGGGAATGACGACGAAGAACATCATCAGCACGCCGTGGCCGGTTATCATCACGTTCCACAGGTGGCCGTTGGGGGTGCAATCGGCGACCGCCGCGGCGGTCAGGCGCGCGCCCTCGAGGCACATGTACTGCACCCCCGGCTCCATCAGTTCCATCCGCATGTAGACCGTGAAGATGACCGAGATCAGCCCGATGAACCCGCCCGTGAACAGGTAGAGGATGCCGATGTCCTTGTGGTTGGTCGACATGAACCAGCGGGTGAAGAACCCGCGGCTCTCGTGGCCCTCTTCGTGGCCATGGATGGCTGCTTCGGCCATGGAATGCTCCCGTTCCCGTTTGGCGCCGTCTCCGGCGACGGGGCGCGCCCCGGTGCCGTGCGGTCGGTTCTGCGTCACGTTTTAGTGCGCGCGCGCGCAGGGGGCAATCGCCCATCAGGGGGCAAGTGCCCAAAAAAGTTCCCCGCCGGCCGCACCGCCACGATTCCCTGCCCTCGATCGGGCACGAGGCAACGAAGAAAGACCCGCTTCAGCCGAATGCCCGCCCGAAGGTTTCCCGCAGCGCCACATCGACATCCGCCATGCTGACGGGCAGGCCGAGGTCGACCAGACTCGTCACCCCGTGCCCGCGGATGCCGCACGGCACGATGCCGTCGAAATGGCCCAGGTCGGGCTCGACGTTGATGGCAAGCCCGTGAAAGCTGACCCAGCGGCGCAGCTTGACCCCGATCGCGGCGATCTTGTCCTCGGCGGGGGCGCCGTCGGGGCCGGGCGGACGGTCGGGGCGCGCCACCCAGACGCCGACGCGGCCGGGCCGCACCTCGCCCGTCACCCCGAACGCGGCCAAAGTCGCGATCACCCACGCCTCGAGCCGCCCGACGAAGGCGCGCACGTCGCGCCCGCGGGTGTTGAGGTCGAGCATGACGTAGACCACCCGCTGCCCGGGGCCGTGATAGGTATACTGCCCGCCGCGCCCGGTGGCGAAAACCGGAAAGCGGCCGGGATCGAGCAGGTCAACCGCCCGGGCCGAGGTGCCGGCGGTATAAAGCGGCGGGTGTTCCAGCAGCCAGATCGCCTCGGGCGCGGTGCCGCCGGCGATTCGCGCCACACGCTCCTCCATTGCCGCGACCGCCTGCGGATAGTCCACCAGCCCCGGCCAGTGCCGCCATTGCGGCCCGGATGACGCCGCGGTCATGCGATTTTGTGACGCACCCTCCCGCAAACCGTGATAACTTTCCGCCATTGGGCCCGTTCCCGCGCTTGCTTCAGGAGTCAATGATATGATCGGTCGCAGATTTTCAACCGGCTGTGTCGCCGCCGCGCTCAGCCTGACCACCGCCACCACGGCGCTGGCCGACGGCGGCGACATCGTCGGCGGCATTGTCGGCGGAATCATCGGCGGCGCCATCGTCAACGGCGCCAACCAGAACCGCAGAGCCACCACCACGACACGGCGCGTCGTAACGACCTCGTCGGCCACCCGCGCGGCCAATGCCGAGGTGCAGACCTCGCTCAACTATTTCGGCTTTCCGGCGGGCACGCCCGACGGGGTGCTTGGCCGCAACTCGCGCAACGCGATCGCGCAGTATCAAGCCTACATGAACTGGCCCGCCACCGGCCAGCTCAACCAGTTCGAGCGCGATTTCCTCGTCACCTCGTACCAGCGCGCGATCGCCGGCGGGGCGCTGACCGCGCAGCAGATCGCGGCCAACCCGCAGGGGGTGCGCGGCCTGCTCGTCACCTACCGCGACCAGACCTTCGGCGCCCCGGCGCCGCTCGCGCAGCCGCAGGCGCCGCAGACCACCGTGGTGGTCGTGCCGCAGCAGGCCGAACCGCAGCAGGCCGCCCCCGCACCGCTGGCCGCGGCCGCGCCGGCACTGCCCAACTTCCTGGGCGAGGCGGCGTCGCAGGCATCGCTCGCGTCGCATTGCAACCAGGTCAGCCTGGTGACCAACTCGAACGGCGGCTATGTCACGCTGGCCTCGATGAGCGATCCGGGCCGCGCGCTGAACGAGCAGTTCTGCCTTGCCCGCACCTATGCCGTCGCCGCCGGCGAGGATCTCGCCGCCCGTGTGCCCGGCACGACGCCGCAGCAGATCGCCGCGCAATGCCAGGCGTTCGGCCCGGCCCTGCGCGAGCATGTCGCCGCCGTCTCGCTCAAGGCGCCCGACGAGGTGCTGGCCGGCGTCGGCAGCTTCGCGCTGTCGACCGGGATGGCGCCGGCGCAGCTTGCCGGCACCGCCACCATCTGCCTGTCGTCGGGCTACCGCACCGACGACATGGAGGTGGCGATCGGCTCGGCGCTGCTGCTGGTGGCGCTGGGCGAACAGCCCTATGCCGAACTGATCGGCCACCACCTGACCCAGGGCTTCGGCACCAGCCGGCGTGCCGATCTGGGCCGGGCGTGGTTCGACATCGGCTTCGCCGCGCTCGACCAGGGCGCGCCGGCGGTGTTCAACCCCGGCCAGGCCGACCGCGCCGACCTGCTGCGCGCCGCGCTCGGGCTGCCCGGGCAGGCCGCCATCACCGCCCCGACGGTGACACCGGCCGCTTCCACACCGGCCGCCGGGGCGCTGCCGTCCTTCGTCGTGACCAAGGAAGCGCCGTCGAAATAGGCCCCTGCGCCCTCCTCGCCGCCGGCGCCCGCGCGCGTGCCGGCGGCGGCGATTTTCCTCTTCACATCCGCCGCGGCGGCAGCTATGACCCCCGGCGTCGGTCACGTGCGGTCGTGGCGGAATTGGTAGACGCGCAGCGTTGAGGTCGCTGTGGGGTAACTCCCGTGAAGGTTCGAGTCCTTTCGACCGCACCATGACCGACAGGGCCCTGCGCCCCTCCCTTAGGCCCCTGCCCCGCCGGCGCTTGCCGGCCATCGGGGTTCGCGCTAGGGCTGGCCCCCGACAGCTTCCAAGGACAGCGTGCCCGTGACCGCCCGCCGCGACGATCCCGCCTATGCCTCGCGCCGGCTGTTCGGCCGGCTGTGGGCCGGCTACCTGCGCCGCCACGCCGGCGTGGTGGCGGTGGCCTTCGCGGTGATGGTGATCGAGGGCAGCACGCTGGGCGCGCTCAGCTACATGCTCGAGCCGCTGTTCGACCGGGTGTTCACCGGCGGCGACGGCGACGCGATCTGGACGGTGGGCACGCTGATCCTCGGCCTCTTCCTGGTCCGCGCGCTGGCCTCGGTCACCTCCAAGTCGCTGCTGACCGGGGTGGCGCAGCGCACCTCGACGGCGATGCAGGTCGACCTGCTGGAGCACCTGCTCACCCTCGACGCGCAGTTCTTCCAGGACAACCCGCCCGGCGCGCTGATCGAGCGGGTGCAGGGCGACACCATCGCGGTGCAGGGCGTGTGGTCGATGGTGATCACCGGCCTCGGGCGCGACGTGGTGGCGCTCGGCTCGCTCTTCGTCGTCGCGCTGATGATCGACCCGATGTGGACGCTCGCCGCCCTGATCGGCGCGCCGCTGCTGATCGCGCCCGCCGCCGTCGTGCAGCGCTACGTCCGCCGCAAGACCGCCGGCATGCGCGCACAGGCCGGGGTGCGCGCCACCCGCCTCGACGAGGTGTTCCACGGCATCGTCGCGATCAAGCTCTACGGGATGGAGGCCTATCAGGTTTCGCGGTTCCGGCGCATCGTCGACACCATCGTCACCGCCGAGGTCAAGACCGCGCGCGGTCGCTCGCTGCTGCCGGCGATGATCGACGTGGTCACCGGCATCGGCTTTTTCGCGGTGCTGATGCTGGGCGGACGCGAGATCATCGCGGGCGAGCGCAGCGTGGGCGAGTTCATGTCGTTCTTCACCGCCATGGCGCTCACCTTCCAGCCGCTGCGCCGGCTGGGCGATCTCGGCGGCGCGTGGCAGACCGCGGCGGCCTCGCTCGAACGGCTCTACCGGCTGTTCGACACCACCACCGGCACACCGCCCCCGGCCCGCCCGGCGCCCCCCCCCGCCCCGCCGCTCGACCTGCGCTTCGAGGCGGTGGGGTTCGCCTACGACACGCAGCCGGTGCTCGACGGCGTCAGCTTCACCGCCCGCGCGGGCGAGACGACGGCGCTGGTCGGCGCCTCGGGCGCGGGCAAGAGCACGCTGTTCGCGCTGGCCACCCGGCTGGTCGAGCCGGCCTCGGGCCGCATCGTGCTGGGCGGCACCGACATCGCGACGATGGACAAGGGCACGTTGCGCGGCCTGTTCTCGGTGGTCACCCAGGACGCGGCGCTGTTCGACGAGACGCTGCGCGAGAACATCGTGCTCGGGCGCACCGACATCCCCGAGGAACGGCTGCGCGCGGCGCTCGAGGCGGCGCAGGTGGCGGCCTTCCTGCCCGACCTCCCCCAGGGGCTGGAAACCCGCGCCGGCCCGCGCGGCTCGGCCCTGTCGGGCGGGCAGCGCCAGCGGGTGGCGATCGCCCGGGCGCTGGTGCGCGACGCGCCGGTGCTGCTGCTCGACGAGGCGACATCGGCGCTCGACGCACGCTCCGAGGCGGCGGTGCAGGGCGCGCTCGACACCCTCGCGGCGGGGCGCACGACGCTGGTGATCGCGCATCGGCTGGCCACGGTGCGCGCGGCGCACAGGATCGTGGTGCTCGACCGCGGCCGCGTGGTCGAGGAAGGCACCCACGCCGACCTGCTCGCCCGCCGCGGCGCCTATGCCGCGCTGCACGCGATGCAGTTCGGCGCCGGCAACGGCTGACCGCCCGAACCGCCGCGCCCGCCGATCTCGCCCGCGCCGCGTTGTTTCATCTTGGCAAAAATACGCTCGGGGGGTGAATGCCCCGCAGGGGCAGAGGGGGGCAGACAGCCCCCCTTCCCCGGCCCCCGCCTACGTTCCCCGGTCGCCGCCTACGCCGTCGCCCGCAGCCCGCGCCGGCACGAAGCCCACGCCCGCACCGCGTCGCCGAAGGCGCGAAACAGCGGCCGCGACACCGGGTCCGAGGCGGCGTTGTATTCCGGGTGCCATTGCACCGACAGCGTGAAGCCGGGCGCGTCGCGCACGAACAGCGCCTCCGGGGTGCCGTCGGGGGCCCAGCCGTCGATCACCACCCGCGCCCCCGGGGTCTTGATCCCCTGCCCGTGCAGGGTGTTCGTCATCACCTCGCGCGCACCGAACAGGCGATGGAACGGCCCGCCCTCGGTAAACGTCACCTTGTGGCGCAGGGCGAATTTCTCCTCCACCGTGCCGTCGGGGGGCATGCGGTGGTTCATCCGCCCCGGCAGGTCGCGGATCTCGGGGTGGAGGGTGCCGCCCAGCGCGACGTTGACCTCCTGGAAGCCGCGGCAGATGCCGAACAGCGGCTGGCCGCGCTCGACGCAGGCGCGCACGAGTTGCAACGCCACCGCGTCGCGGCAACGGTCGAAGGCGCCATGCGCGTCGGTCGGCACCTCGCCGTATTCCTCGGGGTGGACGTTGGGCCGCCCGCCGGTCAGCAGGAAGCCGTCGCAGGCCTCGAGCAGGTCGGCCACCCGCACGATGCCCGGATCGGCCGGAATCACCAGCGGCAGCGCCTCGGACACCTCGGCCACCGCGTCGGAATTCATCACCCCGCCGGCATGCACCTTGTAGGAATCGTTGAGCAGGTGGCTGTTCGAGACGATGCCGACGACCGGACGCATGCGAACCATTCTCCCCATTTCCCAGGCAAGATTAGACGGACTTCCCGCCCGGGTGAAGGGGGCAGCGCGCACATCGCATGTGCGCCCGCATCGGCCCGGCCTTGCACCGACGGGCGCGGCTGCTAGGGTCGGCCCGCCCTGCGGGGGTGTTGAAAGGCCGGTCATGACACCGCTCGTCATCGTCATCGGGCACAGCCACATGGCCGCCCTGCACGCTGCCCATGCCGCCGATCCGACGATCGCACGCGGCGTGGACACGGTTTTCATCACGCTCAACGGCCCCGCGTTCTCGCCGCCGGTGGACGCGGCGGGCGCGCTGCACCCGGCGATCGCGCAGATGCTGGCGGCGCGGCGGCTGGCCGGCATCGTCGCCCTTGTCGGCGGCAACATGCACAACGCCCTCGCGCTGGCGCGCGACCCCGCGCCGTTCGACGTGCTGCTGCCCGGCACCCCTGCCGGGGCCCGGGCCGAGGCCGGTGCCCGGCTGCTGCCGGCGGGGCTGGTGCGGCAGGCGCTGGCCCGCCGCTCGGCCGAGGTCGCGGCGATCCTCGCGGCGCTGGCCCGGGCCGCACCGGTGCCGCTGGTGCAACTCGAATCGCCGCCGCCGATCCCGTCCGAGGCGCATCTGCGCGCCCATCCCACCGTCTTCGCCGAGGCGTTCGCGCGTCACGGCGTGGCCGCCGCCGGCCTGCGGTGGCGGATGTGGCGGATCAACTCGGCGCTGATGGCCGAATGGTGCGCGGCCCACGCGATCCCGTTCCTGCCGGTGCCGGACGCGATGCTCGATGCCGACGGCATGCTTGCCCCGGCGGGCTGGGGCGAGGATCCGACCCACGCCAACGCCGCCTATGGCGCGGCGGCGCTGCGCCAGGCGCTGGCCCACCTCGGGCTTGGAGTTGCTCCATGACGGCGCCAGGCCGCCACCGGGGCGGAGGGGCGCTGCCCCTCTGCGCCTGCGGCGCATTCACCCCGGAGTATTTTCGCCAAGGTGAAGGGGAAAGCAGGATATACCTTCACCTTGGTTCAAATACTCACTCTCGACATTTCCGCGGGCGCGCGGCCGGATTGCGGAGGCGCCCATGAGCCTGCCGCTGGTGCTGATGATCGGCCACAGCCACCTGCGCGCGCCGCACGCCGCGTGGGAGGCCGACGCGGCGTTGCGAAAGCGCCTCGAGGTCGCGTTCGCGCCGCTGACCGGCGGGGCGTTCCGTCCGCCGCTGGACGAGGGCGGCCGGCTGCACCGCTCGCTTGCCGCGCTGCTGACGGCGCGGCGGCTGGTGGCGGTGGTCTGCGCGCTGCAGGGCAACCGGCACAACGAGATCGCGCTGGCCCGCCGGCCCGAGCCGGTCGACACCGTGCCGCCGGGCACCGACACACTGGCGTGCGAGGGGCCGGTGCTGCCCTTCGGGCTGATGGTGGCCAGCTTGCGGCGGCGCAACGCCGACGTGGCGGCGCTGCTGGGGGCGCTGGCGGCGGCCTCGGCGGTGCCGGTCTTTCAGCTCGACTCGCCGCCGCCGATCCCGTCGGAGGCGCATCTGCGCGCCTCGCCCGGCGGCTTCGGCGCGATCTTCGCGCGCGACGGCATCGTGCCCGCCGCCACCCGCCACCGCGTCTGGCAGGCCCATTCGGCGGCGATGGCGGCGATCTGCGCCGAGGCCGGGGCGCACCTGCTGCCGGTGCCGGCGACGATGCAGGACGCGCGCGGCATGCTGATCCCCGAGGCCTGGGCCGCCGACCCGACCCATGGCAACGCCACCTACGGCGCCGCGGTGCTGGCCGAGGTCGCGCGCCTGGCCGAAACGCTGCCGATGCGGGCCGACCTCGTCGCGCGAGGGCGCGCGTCATGACCGGTCGCGCGGGGGCGCGCGCGAAAACCGGCGCGGGGCGCACCAACGTGCTGTTCCTCGGGCACAGCCACCTTGTCGGGCTGGTGGCGGCGTGGCGGCGGGTGCCGCTGGATCGCCGGCCGTTCGTGATGGAGCATGCTTACCTCGACGACCGGCTGTTCCAGCCCAACCTCGGCCCCGGCGGCGCCCTGCACCCGCGGCTCGCGCATCTGATCTCGGCGCCGCGGCTGCGGGCGGTCGTTTCGGTCATCGGGGGCAACACCCACCACCATTTCGGGATGTGCAACCATCCCGAGGCCTGGGACGTGGCCGACCCGGTCGGCGGCGCGCCCGCCGACGGCACGCCGATCCTGCCGCGGGGCGCGGTGGCGCGACAGATGGCGCGGATCGACGCCGCACACCTGCGCCTGCTGGCCGCGCTGGGGGCCGCCGTGCCGGTGCCGGTGTTCCACCTCGAGCCGCCGCCGCCGGTGGCCTCGGGCGCGCATCTGCGCGCCCATCCCGGCCATTTCGCCGACGCCATCGCGGCGCACGGCCTCGCCCCCCGCGACCGCGCGGCGCGGCTTTGGCGGCTTTACACGGCCCTCTACCGCACCGCCTGCGCCGACGCCGGGATCGCCTGGCTGGCCTGCCCGCCCGAGATGCTCGACCCTGCCGGCCTGCTGGCCGCGCCGGGCTGGAGCGACGATCCCACCCATCCCGGCCCGGCCTATGCCGCCGCCGTGCTTGCGCAGCTTTGCCGCGCGCCGGGCTTGGCCACTGCCACCGCCCGGTGCTAGGAAAGCCGCGAGGAGCGCCGCCATGCCCCATCCCTACCAAAGCCAGCCCGACACCGCCTTCTGGCGCCGCGCCGTCGCCAACCCGCCGGCGGGCGAGGTCGATCCGGTCGGCCCGCTGCCCTTCGCGCTGGGCCGCGACGACAAGGTGATGACCGCCGGAAGCTGCTTTGCCCAGCACATCGCGCGCTACCTGCGGCGCGAGGGGTTCAACGCGCTGACGACCGAGCCGCCGCACCCGATCCTGCACCCCGACGATGCCGCCGCGTGGAACTACGGCACCTACACCGCGCGCTACGGCAACATCTACGTGCCGCGCCAGCTTGTGCAGCTTATCCGCCGCGCGCGGGGCGAGTTCCAGCCCGCCGAAGACATCTGGCCGGCCGGGGACGGCAGCTTCATCGACCCGTTCCGCCCCCAGATCCAGCCCGGCGGCTTTGCCAGCCGCGCCGAATACGACATCGACCGCGCCCAGCACTTCGCCGCCGTTCGCGCGGCGCTCGATGGCTGCGACGTGCTGGTGTTCACGCTGGGGCTGACCGAGGCGTGGCGGGCGCGCGCGGACGGCGCGGTGTTTCCGCTCTGCCCCGGGGTGGCGGGCGGCGCCTTCGATCCCGGGCGCCACGAGTTCCACAACTTCACCCTCGACGAGATCGTGGCCGACATGGACGAGGCGCTGGCGCTGCTGGCCGAGGGCAATCCCGCCGCGCGGGTGATTCTGACGGTCTCGCCGGTGCCGCTGATGGCCACCGCGACGGGCAACCACGTGCTTGCCGCCACCACCTATTCCAAGGCGGTGCTGCGGGTGGCGTGCGAGGTTCTGGCGGCGCGCCACCCCCATGTCGCCTATTTCCCGTCCTACGAGGTGATCACCGGCCCGCAGGCGCGCGGGCGCTATTTCGCCGACGACCTGCGCTCGGTCACCGAGGCCGGGGTGGCGGCGGTGATGCGGCTGTTCTTCCGCCATTTCGCGGGCCACGACCTTGGTGCCGGCGCGGCCGCGCCCGAGGCGCCCGCGCCCGACTCGCATCAGGCCGAGATGCAGCGCCTGGTGCAGGTCGCGTGCGACGAGGAGGCGCTGGATCTGCCCGCCGCCGAGGCGGCGGCGCCGGCTGGCACGGCGCCGCCGCGCGGGGTTCTGGCGCGCCTCTTCGGGCGCGGCGCTTGACCCGCTCGGTCCGCGCCGGCAAGAGTGCCGCCGCAACCCACCCGCCGCAACGGAGCCCGACATGAGCCTGACCGTTCCCTACCGCGTTGGCGATATCGACGTCACGATCCTTACCGACGGGACGATGAGCTTCGATCCCGAGACGTTCCCCGGCACCGATCCGTCCCGCATCGCGGCCCTGCTGGCCGAGGCCGGCGAGGACTCGATCCGCACCAACTTCAACGCCGTGCTGGTGCATACCGCCGGCAAGCTGGTGCTGGTCGATGCCGGTCCGCGCGACCTGTTCGGGCCGACCGCCGGCAACCTGCCCGCCGGCCTGCGCGAGGCCGGCGTCGATCCCGAAGAGGTCGAGGTGCTGTATTTCACCCATCTCCACCCCGACCATATCGCCGGCGCCATCGACGCCGAGGGCCGCGCGATCTTCCCCAACGCCGAAGTGGTGATGCTGGAGGCCGAGCGCGCGTTCTGGAGCGACGATGCCAATTTCTCCGGCGCCGACGACACCCTGCGCGCCTGGATGCAGCTTGCCCGCGGCGTGCTCGCCGCCTATGGCGAGCGGCTGCGCCCGATCAGCGGCGCCGCCGAGGTGGCGCCGGGCATGACCGCGCTGCCGCTTCCCGGCCACACGCCCGGGCACGCCGGGTTCCGCCTCGCCTCGGGCGACGCGCAGTTCGCCCATGTCGGCGACATCGTGCACGCGCCGTTCCTGCAGGTGCCCGACCCCGAGATCTCGGTGGCGTTCGACGCCGACGCCGACGCCGCGCGCGCGGCGCGCAAGCGGCTTCTGGCCGAGGTCGCGGCCGACGGCATCGCCTTCACCGGCGGCCACCTGCTGCGCCCGGCGGTGGTGCGCGCGCGGGCCGACGGGGCGGGCTACCGGCTTGAAACGCTTGCGAACTAGACGCGGCCGGCGGTGACCCCGGGCGCGCGGATCGGGGCCGCGATCGGGATCCTCGACGCGGTGCTGGCCGGCGCGCCGGCCGAGAAGGCGCTGACCAACTGGGGCCGGCGCAGCCGCTTCGCCGGCTCGGGCGACCGGCACGCGGTGCGCGACCTGGTGTTCGACGCGCTGCGCCGGCGCCGGTCGCTGGCGCGCCTGGGCGGCACCGACAGCGGCCGCGGGTTGATGCTGGGGCGCCTGCGCGCCGCCGGCATGCCCGCGGCGGGCCTGTTCACCGGCGCCGGCCACGCCCCCGCCCCGCCCACGCCCGCCGAGGCCGCGGCGCTGGCCGCCCCGGTGCGGCTGGGCCCGCCCGAGGCGCTCGACTGCCCCGACTGGCTGTGGCCGCGATTGCGCGCAAGCCTCGGCCCCGACGCCGGCCCGGTGCTGGCCGCCCTGCGCGAGCGTGCGCCGCTGCACCTGCGGGTGAACCTGTTGCGCGGGGATCGCGACGCCGCCGCCCGGGCGCTGGCCGCCGAGGGGGTCGAGACCCGGCCGCATCCGCTGGCCGCAACCGCGCTCGAGGTGCTGTCCAACCCGCGCAAGGTGCAGACGACGCGCGCCTGGCTTGACGGTCTGGTCGAGGTGCAGGACGCCGCCTCGCAGGCGGTGGTGGCGGCGCTGCCGATGCCGCGCGGGCGGGTGCTGGACTTTTGCGCCGGCGGCGGCGGCAAGACGCTGGCGCTGGCCGCGCGGGGGCCGGCGCGCTTCTTCGCCCACGACGCCAGCCCGGCGCGGATGCGCGACCTGCCGGCGCGCGCCGCGCGGGCCGGGGTGGCGGTGGAATGCCTTGCCCCCGAGGCGGTCGCGGGCCGCTTCGAGCTGGTGCTGGCCGACGTGCCGTGCTCGGGCAGCGGCGCGTGGCGGCGCGGGCCGGAGGCGAAATGGACGCTGGACGCGGGCGCGCTGGCACGGCTGAACGCCACGCAGGACGCGATCCTCGCGCGTTGCGCCGGGCTGGTGGCGCCGGGCGGGGCGCTGGCCTATGTCACCTGCTCGTTGCTCGATGACGAGAATTCGGCGCGAATTGACGCCTTTCTTGCCGCCCGCCCCGGCTGGCGCGCCGTTACCAGCCGCCGGCTGACCCCGCTCGACGGCGGCGATGGCTTCTTTGTCGCGGTGCTTGTGCCACCGAACCCCATGACAACTTGAAGTTGCAATCTCTCTGGCCTTAAATCACCCTTAAGGATTTTGGTGCCGAATGGCGGCGCAAAACCCGCGGAGGTGGCCGGTGAGCTATCCGTCGATCGTGCTCGATCCCGTGACCCGCGGCGCCCTGTCCGCGGCGCCCCGGCTCATGCATTCGCTGCTGGCCGCGCTGGTCTTCGCCGCCGCCGCGATGTTCGTGCCCGATCCGGTCGCGGCCGTCATCCTGCTCGCGGTCGCGGCGACGCTGGCGGTGCTGGCGGCGATGCTGCGCCTGCTGGTGGGCCTTCACCGCCGGCGCGAACGGATGGTGGGCGACCACATCGCCGCCTTCATCGCCGAGGATGCCTCGCCCGCCTTCACCACCGACGCCGAGGGGCGGGTGGATCAGCAGAACCGCGCCGCGCGCGAGCGTTTCGGCACCCATGACGGGCATTCGCTGGTGCGCGCGCTGGGCGATCTGTTCGCCAGCCCCGCCTCGGTGCTGCACCGGTTGCAGACCCGCGCCGCCGCGCTTGGCACCGCACGCGAGGATGTCGTCACCCGCCGCGGCCATGTCCGGCTGACGGTGCACCGCATCGCCGGCGGCCGTTTCGTGTGGCGCCTGGACGAAATCCAGACGCGCGCGCCGGGCGGGCGCGGGGCCGACGCGATCACCCTGCCGATGCTGGTGGCCTCGGGTTCCGGCACGGTGCTGTTCATGAACGAGGCCGCGCGCCGGCTGGTGGGCGGGCGGGTGCGCACGCTCGACCGGATCTTTCCCGAACTGCCGCTGCGGCCCGGGCGCGAGGCGATCGTCAGCGCGCTTGACGGGCCGGTGCGCGCCATTGTGGCCGAGATCGCCGGCAGCGCCGGGCGGCGCGAGATCTACCTGTTGCCCGCCGCCGAAACGCCCCAGGCCGCGGTCGAGGTGCCCGATAGCGATGCCACCATCGAGGCGGTGCCGGTCGCGCTGGCGCAATTGTCGGCCGATGGCCGCATCGTCGCCGCCAACCGGCTGGCGCGCGAGCTGCTGGCCAGCCCCGACGCCCCCGGGCGGCTGCTGAGCGAGCTGCTGGACGGGCTCGGCCGGCCGATCGGCGAATGGCTGGACGAGGCGCTGGCCGGCCGTGCCACCCGCCCCGAGGTGCTGACCGCGCCGCTGGCCGGGCGCGAACGCTTCCTGCAGGTGTCGTTGCGGCCGGCGCGGGTGGCGGGGCGCACGGGCCTCGTGGCCGTGCTCAACGACGCCACCGAGCTCAAGTCGCTCGAGGCGCAGGTCGCCCAGAGCCAGAAGATGCAGGCGATCGGCCAGCTTGCCGGCGGCGTCGCGCACGATTTCAACAACCTGCTGACGGCAATCTCGGGCCATTGCGACCTGCTGCTGCTGCGCCACGGGCCCGGCGACCCCGACCATGCCGACCTTGCCCAGATCCACCAGAACGCCAACCGCGCCGCCGGCCTCGTCAGCCAGCTTCTGGCGTTCTCGCGCAAGCAGATGCGCGAGCCCAAGGTGATCGACCTGCGCGAGGTGCTGGCCGACCTCGGCCACCTGCTCAACCGCCTCGTGGGCGAGAAGATCAACCTCACGGTCAGCCATGCCCCCGATCTCGGCGCCATCCGCGCCGACCCGCGCCAGATCGAGCAGGTGGTGATGAACCTCGTCGTCAACGCCCGCGACGCGATGCCCGAAGGCGGCGCGATCAGGATCGAGACCGAGAACCTCGACCTCGACTCCGACCTGCGGCACGGCCGCGCCACGATCGGGGCCGGCGCCTACGTGGTGGTGCGCGTCAGCGATACCGGCGGCGGCATCCCCGCCGACCTGCGCGACAAGATATTCGAGCCGTTCTACACCACCAAGCGCCCTGGCGAGGGCACCGGGCTTGGCCTCTCGACGGTCTACGGCATCGTCAAGCAATCGGGCGGGTTCATCTTTTCCGGCGGCGCGCCGGGCGCGGGGGCGACCTTCACGCTCTATTTCCCCCGCGCCGCCGAGGCCGCGGCCGAGGCCGGCCTGCCGGCCCCGCCGCCGCGCAAGGCGCTGCCGCGCGATGGCGACGGGCACCCCCCGCGCGGCGGCGTCGTGCTGCTGGTCGAGGACGAGGCCCCGGTGCGTGCCTTCGCCGCGCGCGCGCTGCAATTGCGCGGCTTCACCGTGATCGAGGCCGACAGCGCCGAACAGGCGCTCGAAAAGCTCGCCGATCCCGACCTTGCGGTGGACGTGTTCGTCACCGATGTGGTGATGCCCGGCATGGACGGGCCAAGCTGGGTGCGCGAGGCGCTGCGCGATCGCCCCCGCACCCGGGTGATCTTCGTCTCGGGCTACGCCGAGGACAGCGTCGCCGAGGCGCGGGCGCGCATCCCCAACTCGGTGTTCCTGCCCAAGCCGTTCTCGCTGGGCGAGCTTACCCGCACGGTGCAGGAACAATTGCACTGACCCAGCGTCATGGGCGCGGCGGCCCCTGGTCCGCGATGCGCCGATACAGCGCATAATCGTCAGCCAGCCGCGCCGTCAGCCGCGCCCGCACCCCCTCGCTCAGCCCCAGCGGCCGCGCGGGCGAGACATTGACCCGCGGCAGTTCGATCGCGCAGCCAAGCCGGTCTTCCAGGAACGCCACGAACCCCTCGATCGCCTCGTAGCGGAACAGCGCGTCCACGCCGCGCCCGTCCTTCCCTTCCAGAAACCGCGCCTGCGAGCCGACGTCGGCCCATGCGGGACGCGGATCGGCCAGATACCCCTCGACAAAGGCCTCGAAATCCAGCCCGGCGGTGGAGTTCGGATCGCCGTCGATATCCTCGCGCTGGCGGTAGCGATACCAGCTTCCGAGCCAGTCCAGCGGCTCGCGCATCAGCGCCGCGACGGTGAACGGCGCCCCGGCGCTGCGCTCGAGCCAGGGGCGCAGGAAGCGCTGGAAACGGAACGCGGTGGTGTGCTTGAGCGCCGGCGGCCGCTCCACGCTGATCGCCGCAAGCGGGCTCAGCGCCACCTCGATCGCGGTCGAACCGGTCTTGGGCGTGGCAAGGATCGCCAGCCGCTGCTCCCAGAATATCAACATTTTCGCCCCCGTCGCACCGTCGCGCGTCGTCGTAAACGACCTGTTAGGAATTTCAACGGAAAGTGGAATTTGACGAAAATCCGGTTGAGTTGTTCCCGGTCTGGCCTCATACAGGGTGGGAACGGGACGTGAACATTCCTGCGGATTGCCGCAGGCCGGCCGCTATGGGATAAGGACCGACCAGATGGTACAGACCAACCTTCTCGACCTCAAGGACAGGCGCGACATGGACAAGCAGAAGGCGCTCGAAAGCGCGCTCGCGCAGATCGAGCGGCAGTTCGGCAAGGGCTCGATCATGCGGCTGGGCGGCGACAACCCGGTGGCCGAGATCGAGTCGACCTCGACCGGCTCGCTCGGGCTCGACATCGCGCTCGGCATCGGCGGGCTGCCGAAGGGCCGGATCATCGAGGTCTACGGCCCGGAAAGCTCTGGCAAGACGACGCTGGCGCTGCATGTGGTGGCCGAAGAGCAGAAGAAGGGCGGTATCTGCGCCTTCGTCGACGCCGAACACGCGCTCGACCCGCTTTACGCGCGCAAGCTCGGCGTCAACCTCGACGACCTGCTGATCAGCCAGCCCGACACCGGCGAGCAGGCGCTCGAGATCGTCGATACGCTGGTGCGCTCGGGCGCGGTCAGCCTTGTGGTGGTCGATTCGGTGGCCGCGCTGACGCCCAAGTCCGAGCTCGAGGGCGACATGGGCGATTCGAGCGTCGGGGTTCACGCAAGGCTGATGAGCCAGGCGATGCGCAAGCTGACCGGCTCGATCTCGCGCTCGAAATGCATGGTCGTGTTCATCAACCAGATCCGCATGAAGATCGGGGTGATGTTCGGCAGCCCGGAAACCACCACCGGCGGCAACGCGCTCAAGTTCTACGCCTCGGTCCGGCTCGACATCCGCCGCATCGGCGCGATCAAGGACCGCGACGAGGTGGTCGGCAACGCCACCCGCGTGAAGGTGGTCAAGAACAAGGTCGCGCCGCCGTTCAAGCAGGTCGAGTTCGACATCATGTACGGCGAGGGAATCTCCAAGACGGGCGAGTTGCTCGACCTCGGGGTCAAGGCCGGCGTGGTCGAGAAATCGGGCGCGTGGTATTCCTATGGCGACGAGCGCATCGGCCAGGGGCGCGAGAACGCGAAAACCTTCCTGCGCGAGAACCCGACCATCGCGACCGCGATCGAGGATCGCATCCGCGCCGCGCACGGGCTTGATTTCCACATGACCGAAGGCGGCGGCGACGACGTGATGGAGGGCTGAGGCCCGGCCGCCAGCGTCAGGCCCGCGCGCCCTCGATCACCCACATCGTCGCCGGCCAGCCCAGCGGCAGCACGATGCCGTGCGCCATCAGGTGGCGGCCCGACACCACCAGCGGCCCGTCGCGCAGCGCTACCGGGCCGCGGTTTTGCGGTGGCGCGTCCTCGGGGTTGACCAGCTGCAGCCGGTAGCGGGCGGCGGGGTCGAGCCCGGCCAGCCGCAGCGGCCGCGGCACGATCTGCGCGGGCGCCCCGGCCTGTCCGGCGAACACCACGAAGCGGCCGCCGTCGGGGGCGATCTGGATCTCGGCCACCACGGAAGGATCGTCGGCGTCCAGGCGCTGCACCCCGGCCCCGGCACGCAAGGCGCGCCTGGCCTTCCACCACGCGGCGACGCGGGCCAGCACCGCCGCCTCGGCATCGGTCAGTTCGCGCGGGTCCATCTCGAACCCCATGTGGCGCTGCGCCGCGACCCAGGCGCGGAACGCCATCGGCAGCACCCGCTCCGAGGTATGGCTGAGCCGCGGGCCGACGTGCGAACCCGTCACCTCCCACGGCAGGAACGGCGCGGCCCGAGCGCCCCGCCAGCCCCTCGCGCAGGCGTACGCCGGGCGACGACGGGGGCTTTGGGTCTGGAATTCGCCGATCCAGTGGCCGGCGACATCGACGATCGCCCCGGCGCCGTCGGGCGCTGGCAGGACCTACGCGGCAAGCCACGATACGCGCACCGGCGCGTCGGCCTCGAGCGTTGCGGCCAGCGCCAGCACACCCTCGCCGGCCGGGGCGAGGGTGGCGCGCCAGGTCAGCCCGGCGTCGCAGTCGCACGCGGTGATCGCCAGACCGCCATCGCCCCCTCCGCCCTTGCGTCGGCGGCACCCTAGCCGTGGCGCCGGCCGGGTGCCAGAGGATCAGGCGCGGGCCAGCGCCAGCGCCGCGCGCACCACCTCGGCGTCGCCGATGTGGTTGGCCAGGATCAGCACCAGCTCGGAATTGAGCGCGGCGCTTTCGGCCGGGCGCAGGCCGCGGTGGGCGGCGGCAAGCTCGGCATAAAGCGCGTCGGGGTCGGGCAGGTTGGGGGTGGTGACTAGGTTCATGCGCGGCCCTCCCGTATGGCGGCAAGTTCGGCGGCGATGGCGTCGGGTTCGGGCGTGCCGACCCAGCGCGCCGCCACCACCTGGTCGGGCCGCACCAGACCGCACGCGCCGGCCTCGGCCCCGAGATAGCGGGCGCGGATGTGGTCGTTCATCTCGGCCACCAGCGGGCGCACCCCGGCGGCCTCGGGCGGTTCCGCCTCGCCGAAGGCCACCAGCGCGAAATCGCCCCCGAGCCGGTCGAGCAGAAAGCCCGCACCCTGCGGCGCGTCGGGCGCCACCGCGCCCGGCCGGCTGGCGCGCGGCAGGCGGGCATCGTCGTGGCCCGGCACCGGGTAGACGCAGGGCATGCTCAGCCGGCCCGAGTTCACCATCGGGCGGGCGAATTCGGCCTTGCGGGCGAGCCGCAGCACCGCATCGCGCAGGTCGGTCTCGCCCCCCGGCGCGGGGGTGAGGAACCGCGTCGCGCGGGTCGACTCGCGGATGTTCTCGTCGGCGGCGAAGGTGCGTTCGCGGTCGTAGGCGGCCAGCAGGCCGGGGCCAGCGCGCCCGGCCACCACCTCGGCCAGCCGCCAGCCCAGCGCGTCGACGTCCTGAAGGCCCGAGTTGCCGCCCCGCGCCCCGAACGGCGAAACCACGTGCGCGGCATCGCCCGCGAACACGATCCGCCCGTGCACGAACCGCGCCAGCCGGCGGCACTGGAAGGTGTAGACCGACACCCAGTCGATGCGGAAATCGCCGTGGCCCACCACCTTCTCGATCCGCGGGCGAACGCGGTCGTGCGCCTTTTCGACCTCGGGATCGGCGCCCCAGCCCAGTTGCAGGTCGATGCGGTAGATGTCGTCGGGCTGCTTGTGCAGCAGCGCCGATTGCCCGTCGTGGAACGGCGGCGCGAACCAGAACCGCCGGTCGGGCGGAAACTCGGCCTGCATCTCGATGTCGGCGATCAGGAAATGTTCCTCGAACGGCTCGCCCTCGAAGTCGAGCCCGAGCATCCCGCGCACCGGCGAGCGGGCCCCGTCGCAGGCAACCACCCAGGCCGCGCGCAGCCCGTATTCGCCATCGGGCGTGCGGATGCTGACGTGGGCGACATCCTCGGTCTGGTCGATTCCGATCGCCTCGTTGCGGAACCGCAGGTCGACCAGCGGATGCGCCAGCGCGGCCTCGATCAGGTATTCCTCGACGTGATATTGCTGGAGGTTGACGAAGGCCGGCATGCGGTGGCCGTCCTCGGGCAGCAGGTCGAAGCGGAACACCTCGACGTCGCGATGATAGGTGCGCCCGACCTGCCAGGTAACCCCCTTGTCGAGAGCGCGCGCACCGACCCCGAGGCGGGCGAAGATCTCGAGGCTGCGCTTGGACCAGCAGATAGCGCGGCTGCCGATCGAGACGACGTCGTTGTCGTCCAGCACCGTGACCGGAACGCCAAGGCCGGCCAGCTCCAGCGCCATCGCCAGCCCGACCGGCCCGGCGCCGATCACGATCACGGGCTTCGGGCCCTCGGGCGTCGTCAGCCCCGGCGGCGGGCTGTAGGGGTAAGGGCGATAATCGTAGGGCATGGGCCTCGCCTTTCGTGTCGGACGCGCCGTTCCACCATCGCCACCGGCGCCGCCCCGTCAATGCCGCGTGCGGTCGCGGCGGCGATCAGCCCTCGCCCTGAAGCGCCGCCCACATCTGCCGGTCGCGCTCGGCCGTCCAGATGCGCGGGGTGTCGATGCCGCGCGCCTCGTCATAGGCGCGGGCGACGTTGAAGGGCAGGCAATGCTCGTAGATCGCGTAATCGGCGAAGCGGGGGTCGCATTCGGCGCGCACCGCGTCCCACGCCTCGCGCAGGCTGCCGCCGCGCGCGGCGACACGGGCGGCGGGCGCATAGGTGGCCGCGACGAAGGCGCGGGTGTTGGCGATGGCGGCGGCGACCATCTCGAGGCCGGTCAACGCGTCGCCCCGCCCCGGCACGATGGCGCGGGGCCGGAAGCCGGCGATGGCGTCAAGCGTGTCGCCCCATTCGGTCAGGTGGCCGTCGCCGCAATAGCACGCCGAGCGGTATTCGACGATGTCGCCGGTGAACATCACCTCCTGGTCGGGCACCCACACCACCGCGTCGCCGGCGGTGTGGGCGCGGCCAAGCTGCATCAGATCGACCCGGCGGCGGCCCAGCCAGACACTCATCGCGCCCTCGAAGGTGATGGTGGGCCAGGTCAGGCCGGGGATCTCCTCGTGGCCCTGGAAAAGGCGCGGGAAGCGGGCGAATTCGCTGTCCCGATCCTCCTGCCCGCGCTCGACCACCATGGCGCGGGCGTCGCCCGACATGATCACCTGCGCCGCCCCGAAGGCCGAGGCACCCAGCACGCGGACGGCGTGGTAATGGGTCAGCACCAGGTGGCTGACGGGCTTGTCGGTGACGCTGCGGATGCACGCGATCACCTTGCGCGCCAGCCGCGGGGTGGCCTGCGCCTCGACCACCATCACCGAATCGTCGCCGATGATGACGGCGCTGTTGGGGTCGCCCTCGGCGGTGAAGGCATAAAGCCCCTCGCCCACCTCGGTGAAGCTGGTGGCCTTGTCGGCGGTGTCGCCGGCGGATGCGAATGTCCTGGCCATGGCGTTACTCCTTCGCCCAGTCCGGCAGATCGGCCGCCGGCAGCACCTGCCCGGCGCATTCGCCGAATCCGATGCGATAGTCCTCCGCCTCGGCGTGCCCGCGCAAGACCAGCGTGTCGCCGTCCTCGAGAAAGGCGCGTGTGCCGCCGCCGGGCAGCGCCAGCGGCTCCTTCCCGCCCCACGACAGTTCCAGCAGCGAGCCGCGATTGCCGCGCCCGGGCCCCGAGATCGTGCCCGAACCCAGCAGGTCGCCCACCCGCATCGGGCAGCCCGACGACGTGTGATGGGCGAGTTGCTGGGCCGCGGAATAATACATCTCGCGATAATTGGTGCGCGCGATCACCGCCTCCGGCGCCCCCGCCGGCGCCAGACCGACCTCGAGCGCGATGTCGAAAAGCATCGGCCCCGGCTCGTGCAGGTAGGGCAGCAGCGGCACCTCGCGCGGCGGGGTGGAAACCCGGAACGGCGCCAGCGCGGCGGCGGTCACGATCCAGGGCGAGATCGTGGTGGCGGTGGCCTTGGCCTGGAACGGCCCGAGCGGCCGGTATTCCCAGGCCTGGATGTCGCGCGCCGACCAGTCGTTGAGCAGGACATAGCCGAAGATCATCGCATCGGCTTCGGCCACCGATACCGGCCGCCCCGAGGGCTGGCCCACCACCGCGCCCAGCTCCAGCTCGAAGTCGAACCGCCGCGAGGGGGCGAACACCGGCGCCTCGGTGCCGGCGGGGCGAAGCTGGCCGTGCGGCCGGCACACCGGCGTGCCCGAAACCACCACCGACGAGGCGCGCCCGTTGTAGCCGATGGGAATGTGCAGCCAGTTCGGCGGCAGCGCGTTCTCGGGCCCGCGGAAGATGGTGCCGACATTGGTCGCATGGTGGCGCCCGGCGTAGAAATCGGTGAACTCGGCCACCACGAAGGGCAGGTGCAGCCGCACGTCGGCCAGCGCCACCAGATGCGGCGCGACCGCGTCGCGCGTCTCCGCGCCCTCGGTCAGCAGCGCCGTCAGCCGCGCGCGCAGGGCGGCCCAGGCGTCGCGGCCGGCGGCCATGTGCGCGTTCCACGACGGCGCCGCGAACTGCGGCCCGCCCGGCAGCGCGACCAGCCCCGCCCCCTCGCACCCCGCGAGGTCGAGCACGAAATCCCCGATCGCGACCCCGCAGCGCGGCGCCCCCCCGCCCGTCGAGAACACCCCGCACGGCAGGTTGTCGAGCGGAAAGTCCGCGCCGGCGCGATCGGCACCCCCGACCCAGGATCTGATCCTTGCCATATCGCCTCCGTTTCCGCTTGCCTCCGCGCAGGCAGAATGCGCTCCGCGCGGGAGTATTTGGACCAAGATGAAAGGGCATACATTCCCATTCACCTTGGGAAAAATACTCCGGGGGGTGTGGGGGGCAGCGCCCCCCACCCTTGCCACTGCCGCCCTCCGGGCGGACGGGGCAGCGCCACCCACCCTTGCCGCTGCCGCCCTCCGGGCGGACGGGGCGCGCCCCCGGCCCTACTTCACCCCGGGCGTGCCGTCGAACTTCTTCTCGAGCCCGTCCCAGCAATCGATGTAATCGTCCTGCAACGGCGCCTCGGTGGCGGCGAAGCGGGTCAGGTGCTGCGGAAACCGGGTCTCGAACATGAACGACATGGTGTTGTCGAGCTTCTCGGGGCGCAGGTCGGCGTTCGAGGCGCCCTCGAAGGCCGGCCGGTCGGGCCCGTGCGGCAGCATCATGTTGTGCAGGCTGATCCCGCCCGGCGCGAAGCCCTGCGGCTTGGCGTCGTACTGGCCGTAGATGTTGCCCATCAGTTCCGACATCAGGTTCTTGTGGTACCACGGCGGGCGGAAGGAATGCTCGGCCACCAGCCAGCGCTCGCGGAACAGCACGAAGTCGATGTTGGCGGTTCCCGGCTGGCCCGAGGGCGCGGTGAGCACCGTGAAGATCGACGGGTCGGGGTGGTCGAACAGGATCGCGCCGACCGGGGCATAGCTGCGCAGGTCGTATTTGCAGGCGGCGTAGTTGCCGTGCCAGGCGACGATGTCGAGCGGGGAGTGCCCGATCCGCGTCTCGTGGAACCGGCCGCACCACTTCACCACCACGCGGCTTGGCGCGTCGCGGTCCTCGAAGGCGGCGACGGGGCACTTGAAGTCGCGCGGATTGGCCAGGCAATTGGCTCCGATCGGGCCGCGGCCGGGCAACTGGAACTTCTGGCCGTAGTTCTCGCACACGAAGCCGCGCGCCGGCCCCTCCAGCACCTCGACCCGGTAGACGAGGCCGCGCGGCAGGATCGCGATCTCCTTCGGCTCCACGTCGATGATGCCCAGTTCGGTGCAGAACCGCAGCCGGCCCTGCTGGGGCACCACCAGCAACTCGGAATCGGCCGAGAAGAAATACGTGTCGACCATCGATTCGGTGACAAGGTAGACATGGCTGGCCATGCCGACCTGGGTGTTGACGTCGCCCGCGGTGGTCATCGTGCGCATGCCGGTCAGCCAGGTCAGCGGTTCGGCCGGCACCGGCAGCGGATCCCAGCGGTATTGGCCAAGGCTGATCACGTCGTCGTGGATGTCGGGGGCCGAACGCCACAGCGGCAGGTCGATCCTGCGAAAGCGGCCGGTGTGTTTCACCGACGGCCGGATGCGGTAGCACCACGTCCGTTCCGGCGGGTTGGCGGTGAAGGCGGTGCCCGAAAGCTGCTCGGCATAAAGCCCGTAGGCGCATTTCTGGGGCGAGTTCTGGCCCTGCGGCAGCGCGCCGGGCAGCGCCTCGGTTTCGAAGTCGTTGCCGAAGCCGGGCATGTAGCCGGCGTGCGTGCCGACCGGCGTGGCGGCGCGGATCAGGCCGCTGATGGTGGCTGGCTCGGTCATGGCGCCCCCTCCCCGGGAACCTGCGGCGCGGATACCCGTGTCAATATCGTTGCCAATCACAACGGTGTCAACCGGCCTGTGCGCCGCCGCGCCGGGCCTGTGCACGACTTGAACCGCGCGGTTCAGAGGCCATGTTGCGGGCAACCCCAAGGAAGAACCCCATGAAAACCACCTGCCTGACCGCCGTTGCCGCCCTTGCCGCTTGCCTTGCCCTGCCGGCCCTTGGCGCCGACAACCTCGACGCCCGCCGTCTGACCTCGTCGATGGGCGAGATGGCGTCGGAGTTCGTCGCCCCCGGCGCCGAACGGGCCGAGCCCGAGACCCTGCGATTCGAGCCGTGGCAGATGATCGACGAGATGTTCACCCGCGACGACGTGGTCTACCTGATGCGCCACGGTCCGACCGACTGGTCGAAACTCGACGTCAAGGACGTGGCGCCCGACGATTGCAAGAACCAGCGCGTGCTCAGCCCGCAGGGGCGGGTCGACATGGTCAACCTCGGCATCCTGATGGCCCATAACGAGATCACGCCGGGGCAGGTGGTGGTCAGCGAATGGTGCCGCAACCAGCAGACGCTTGACGCGCTGCTCGAGGGCATCGCCAGCGTCAACCCCGACAAGGCGGCCCACCTGCGCGATACCGCGATCACCGATTCCGGCGTCAACCTGCTGCTGTCGCTTCGGGGCGCGCCCGACGTCACGGCCCTGCGCGAGCGCATCGCCACCTGGGACGGCGGCGAGGGCGACGGCCCGCTGCTGATCATCAGCCACTTCACCAACATCGAGGAACTGACCACCTTCACCGTCTATGAAGGCGAGGCGCTGGTGCTCGACCCGACCCGCGACAGCCGCGTGGTGGGCTATTTCCGCCTGCGCAGCGCGTCGCCCGACGTGGGCCATTTCAACATCGACACCGACACGATCGAATAGGCCTCAGGCCAGCACCCCGCGCGCGGCGTCGGTGGCGTCGCGGATGGCGCGGATGCGGCCGGCGTATTCCCCCGGCCCGCCCGCGAACACCGCCGAGCCGGCCACCAGGATGTCGGCCCCGGCGGCAGCGGCGCGCGGCGCGGTCGCGGGGGTGATGCCGCCGTCGATCTCGATGGCGATGGGCCGGTCGCCGATCAGCGCGCGCAGGCGGGTGATCTTGTCAAGCTGGCTGTCGAGGAACGATTGCCCGCCGAAGCCGGGGTTGACCGTCATCACGCACACCAGGTCGACCAGGTCGAGCACGCCGGCCACCGCCTCGGCCCCGGTGGCGGGGTTGAGCGCGACCCCCGCCTTCACCCCGGCCGCGCGGATCGCCTGAAGCGTGCGGTGCAGGTGCGGCCCGGCCTCGACATGGGCGGTCAGGATGTCGGCGCCGGCCTGCGCGAAGGCGTCGATGAACGGATCGACCGGGGCGATCATCAGGTGCACGTCCATGGTGCCCTTGATGTGCGGGCGCAGCGCCGCGCACATCGCCGGCCCGAACGTCAGGTTCGGCACGAAATGGCCGTCCATCACGTCGACATGGATCAGGTCGGCGCCGGCGGCCTCGACGGCGCGGCACTCGGCCCCGAAGGCGGCGAAGTCGGCGGCAAGGATCGAGGGGGCGATGCGGATGGGAGGGCGGGGGGGCATGGCGGCTCCTGCACGGGATGGCCGAGACCTAGGCCGCGCGCGCGGCGATGTCCACCGCCGGGCGCGGCGCCTGCGCACACCCGCGCCCAAGCCCGGGATCGCACATCCGCTGTGCGGGCAGCGCACTGGCGCGGCGGGGGGCGGAGGGCCTAGATTGCGGGCAACGCCGCAGAAGGGATGCCGCCCATGTCCACCGCCGCCGCCCCGGTCGAGATCGGCCGCATCACCCTGATCGTTCACGACCTGCCCCGCGTGGCGGCGTTCTACCAGCGCGCGCTGGGCCTTGCCCGGCTGTCGGGCGACGGCACCGAGGTGGTTCTGGGGGCCGGCGCCCGCCCGCTGGTGGTGGTCCGTGCCGACCCCGCCGCGCGCCCGCGCGATCCGCGCGGCGCGGGGCTGTTCCACACCGCGTTCCTGATGCCCGACCGCGCGGCACTTGGCCGCTGGCTGCGCCACGCCGCCGCGACCGGGGTGCGCATCGAGGGCGCGTCGGACCATATCGTGAGCGAGGCGCTTTACCTGTCCGACCCCGAGGGCAACGGTATCGAGATCTACGCCGATCACCCGCGCGCCGCCTGGACCGGCCCCGACGGCGCCATCCGCATGGCAACCGAGCGGCTGGACCTCGACGCGCTGGCCGCCGCGGCGGACCGGCCCTGGGCCGGCGCCCCCGACGGCGCGGTGATCGGCCATGTCCACCTTCAGGTGGGCGAGATCGCGGCGGCCGAGGAATTCTTTCCCGCGCTGGGCCTGGCGCTGACCGCCCGCTACCCCGGGGCGTCGTTCTTCGCCGCCGGCGGCTATCACCACCACATCGGCGCCAACGTCTGGAACAGCCGCGGCGCCGGGCCGCGGCCAACCCCGGAAACCGGGCTGGCCGAGGTGGTGCTGCACGCCGAACCCGACGCGTTCGCGGCCGCCACCGCCCGCTTCGGCGGCACCGAGATCGCCGACCCCTGGGGCACCCGCATGGTGCTGGCGCCGAAACCGGCCTGACGCGCTCAGGCCGGCGGGGCGGCGTCGGGTTTGGCGTCGGGCGCTGCGTCGGGCGGGGCGGCGGGCATCCGGTCGAGCACGGCGGTCGAATGCAGCAGATCGTCCAGCGTCAGCGATTCGATCATCAGCAGATAGGCCCAGAACACCTGCCCGAACAGCCGCCGGATGCGGCACGCGGCCTCGTCGCGGCAATCGTCGCAGCGCCGGTAGGCGTGGCGGGACAGGCACGGCAGCGGCGCGATCGGCCCGTCGACCCGGCGCAACACCTCGCCCAGCGAAACCTCGGCCGGGGGCCGCACCAGCAGATAGCCCCCCGCCCGCCCGCGGCGCGAGCCGATGTAGCCGTGGTTGCGCAACTCCAGCAGGATATGCTCGAGAAACCGCTTGGGCGCGCCCGAGCGGCGGGCAATCTCCTCGATGGTCAGCGCGCCGCCGCCGGCCTGCGCCTCGTCGGCCAGCGCGACCAGCGCCTTCATCGCGTATTTCGTCTTCTGCGACAGCATTCCGCACCGCTCCGGATCGCCGGCATCGCCGGCCGCCCCCCACATCTGACCGCCCGCCCCCGGAATGACAAGGCGGGGGCGGGCGGTTTTCCGGCGGCGGCGGCCGGGCCCGGCCTGCAAGGCGCGGGAACGACGTTCCTGAAGATGGCCGAACTTCGGAACAACATATCTCGATGGGTTTGGTAGTCTTTTACCAGAGTCGCGGCGGACCACCCCCGCGATCCAAGGGAGGCCGACATGACCACTCTTCCCGCCGGACGCCGGGGCGCGCGCCTTGCGCTCGTCGTCTTCCTGCTCGCCTATGCGGCGGTCGTCGCCATCATCATCGTCCCAGACGCCTTCGGGCCGGCCGGCCTTTCGGTGCCCGCCGATACCCTCGCCGTCCGCTGACCCGGCCGCTGCCCCGCCCTGCGCGGGCGCGATCGGCCCTTGCCCGCCCTGCGCGGGCGCGATCGGCCCTTGCCGTCCGGGCGCCGTGATGATCACCTGACCGGCACGCCGCACGGGCTGCGGCGGGCAGTCAAGGAACGGCCCATGGAACTTCCCCGCAACCGCTTCAAGGCGGCGCTGGCGGCGCGGCGCCAGCAGATCGGCATCTGGTGCTCGATCCCCGATTCCGGCCACGCCGAGGCGCTGGCCGGCTGCGGTTTCGACTGGATGCTGATCGACACCGAGCACACCCCCTGCACCACCGGCATGGTGCAGGCGATGTTGCAGGCGGCGGCCCCCTACCCCGCCCACGCCGCGGTGCGGCCCGGCGGGAACGACCCGGTCGAGATCAAGCGGCTGCTCGACGTCGGCGCGCAGACCCTGCTCGTGCCCTGTGTCCAGAGCGGCGAGGAGGCGGCGCGCGCGGTCGCCGCGGTGCGCTATCCGCCCGAGGGCATCCGCGGCGTGGCCGGGCTGACGCGGGCCAGCCGCTTCGGCCTGATCCCCGATTACACCGCCCGCGCCAATTCCGAGATCTGCCTGCTGGCGCAGGTCGAGACCGCCGCCGCGCTCGACCGGATAGAAGAGATCGCGGCAGTGGATGGCGTCGACGGGATGTTCATCGGCCCGGCCGACCTCGCCGCCTCGATGGGCCATCCCGGAAACCCCGACCACCCCGCCGTCAAGGCCGCCATGCTCGACGCGGTGCGCCGGATCGTCGCGGCCGGCCGGCCGGCGGGCATCCTGTCGCTCGACCCGGACTTCCTGGGGCAGGCGATGGCGGCCGGCACCACCATCAACGCCGTCGACACCGATACCGCGATCCTGCTGCGCGGGGCGCGGGCGCTGGCCCGCGAATGGAAGGCACGGGGTTGAGCCCGGCGCTCAGCCCGCCGCCGCCGACCACCGCCGCGGCGCGTCGAGGAAACACGCGATGCGGTCGATCACCTCGCCCTGTTCGGACGGGGTGAGGTCGCTGCCCGAGGGCAGGCACAGGCCATGCGCGCAAAGCCAGGCGTCGAAGCCGCGCCCGACATGGGCCACCCCCTCGAACGCCGGCTGAAGATGCAGCGGCCGGCGCAGCCGCCGCGCCTCGATGCCGTGGTCGTGCAGCATCCGCCGCAGATCCTCGGGCCCGACGCCCAGCACCGCGGGATCGAGCGTCATCGCCGTCAGCCAGCGGGTGGAGCGGAAGCCCGCGGGCTCGGGCATGAAGCCGACGCCGGGCCGCGCGAGCGCGGCGCGGTAGCGGTCGAACACCGCGCGCCGCTGCGCCACCCGCAGGTCGAGCACCGCCATCTGCGCCAGCCCGATGGCGGCGGAGACGTTGCTCAGCCGTTCGTCGCCGGCGGTGCCGGGCGGGCACAGCGCCTGCGCCCGCTGGGCAAGTTCGGCCGAGCGCGTGGCCAGGACGGCGCCGCCCGAGGTGGTCACGACATTGTCGCCGCCGAACGCGATCAGAGATGCGTCGCCGCCGCTGCCGGCGCACCGCCCGTCGCCGGCGGTGGCCCCGAGGCTGCCGGCGGCGTCGACAACCAGGGCGACGCCGTGGAACGCCGCCGCCGCCTCGAGCGGGGCGAGATCGACGCTTTGCCCGCAGAGGTCGGCCGGCAGGATCGCCCTGGGCAGCCGCCCGGCGCGCGCGGCGGCGTCAAGCTCGGCCGCGACCAGCGCGGGGTCGATCGTCCAGCCCGCCGGGGCACCGTCGAACAGCCGCAGGCGCGCGCCGCGGTCGAGCACCGCGCGGGCGCAGGCCACGTCGGAGGCTGCGGCAAGCCAGACCTCGTCACCGGCGCCGACCCCGGCCAGACGCAGCGCCAGATGCCGCGCCGCGGTGATCGAGGCGAGCGCGATGCAATGCACCCCGGCCCCGAGACGGGCCGCAACGGCGGCCTCGAAGGCGTCGAGCTGCGGGCCGGCCTGGCCGACATGGCCCGACGCCAGCGCCTCGGCGACACACGCATCCTCGGTGCCGGCAAGATGCGGGCGCGAGAGCGGGATGCGCATCGGCACCGCCGACGGCCCCGGCACGAACGCCGCCTTCGCCGCCGCCGCCCGGCCACGCCGCCGCGGCCCGCCGGGCTTTCCACCCGCCCGCGGGCCCGGCCTTGCCGCCGCCTGTGGCGCGGCCGCCGGCCCGCCCGAGATCGTCGTCGCATACCCCATGACACCACCCACTGTTACCGGATTCCCCCCGACACTGGCCGGCGAATGTGCCGCAAGTGTGGTCTGCGCGCGGAAATTCCGGCGTGGCGGGAGCGGCGGCAACCGGGGTGCCCTGCGGGCGGCGGGGGCCAAATTCCTTGAAGAAAGGAATTTGGTCGCGCCCGGATCAGGCGTCGGCGACGACCTCCTGGCGCTGGCTGCCGAGGCCCTCGACGCCAAGCTCGACCACGTCGCCGGGCTTGAGGAAGCGCTGCGGCTTCATCCCCATGCCCACCCCCGGCGGGGTGCCGGTCGCGATGATGTCGCCGGGATGCAGCGTCATGAACTGCGACAGGTAGCTTACCAGACGGGCGACGCCGAACACCATCGTGGCGGTCGAGCCGTTCTGCATCGTCTCGCCGTTGACCTTGAGCCACATCGGCAGGGTCTGCGGATCGGCCACCTCGTCGCGGGTGACCAGCCACGGGCCGGTGGGGCCGAAGTTGTCGCAGCTTTTTCCCTTGGTCCACTGGCCCGAACGCTCGGTCTGGAAGGCGCGTTCGGAAACGTCGTGGGCGACGGCATAGCCCGCGACATGGGCCAGCGCATCGGCCTCGGCGACGTATTTCGCCCTTGCGCCGACGATCACCGCCAGTTCCACCTCCCAGTCGGTCTTTTTCGAGCCGCGGGGGATGATCAGCGGATCGTCCGGCCCGCAGATCGCCGAGGTCGCCTTCATGAAGATGATCGGCTCGGACGGAACCTGCGCGCCGGTCTCGGCGGCGTGGTCGGAATAGTTGAGCCCGATGCAGATGAACTTGCCGGTGCCGCCGACGCAGGGGCCAAGGCGGGTGCCGGCCGGCACCGCGGGCAATGTCGCCGGGTCGAGCGCCGCCAGCCGCGCCAGGCCCGCGTCCGACAGCGCCTCGCCGGCGATGTCGGGCACCACGCCCGACAGGTCGCGCACGATACCGGCGGCATCCAGCATCCCCGGCTTCTCGGCCCCGGCGGGCCCGTGACGCAGAAGTTTCATTCGCTCTCCCCCTTGCACAACATCCGCCCGTCGATCCCATGGAACGCCGCCGGCGGCAAGCAGGCCGTGGCCCCGGGCGTCACGGGGCTTGCCCCCGGCCCGCGCCGCGGCCACCCTGCCCGCCGAACCGCCCCGGAGCCCGCGATGCCCGATCCCGCCACCGATACCACCCTGCCGCCCCCGCACCGCTTCGCGCTGCGGGTCTACTACGAGGATACCGACCTTGCCGGCATCGTCTATTATGCCAACTACCTGAAGTTCATCGAGCGGGCGCGCAGCGAATGGGTGCGCGCGCGCGGCGTCGACCAGGGCGCGCTGCACCGCGCGGCGGGGCTGGTGTTCGCGGTGCGCCGGCTGACCGCCGACTACCTGGCGCCGGCGCGCTTCGACGACACGCTGGGCGTGGAAACCCGCCTCGTCACACTCGGGGGGGCGCGAATCGTGCTCGATCAGGCGGTGCTGCGGGGCGCGATCGTGCTGTTTCGCGCCGAGGTGACGCTTGCATGCCTCGATCGCGGCGGCCGGGCGGTGCGGCTGCCGGCGGAGATTCGCCGCCTGCTCGGCCCCTGAGCCGCCGCCCGCGCCCGGCGCCCCATGGCGAGTGTGGCATTCGCGCCCGAAAGCCTGTATCACTGGGCGCAATCGGCCGCCGGCAGACGCGGCCCTCGATACGGGCAGGCCTCATGGAAACGGAAACCCTCGCGCTCGCGCAGGAGATCGACTTTTCGCTGCTCGCGCTGTTCGCGCGCGCCACCTTCACGGTCAAGCTGGTGATGATCCTGCTGACCGTCGCCTCGGTATGGTCATGGGCGATCATCGTCCAGAAACACATCGTCTTTGCCGCCGCGCGCCGGGCCGGCGGCACCTTCGAGGCGGCGTTCTGGTCGGGCGAGCCGCTGGACGAGCTTTACGAGAAGATCGCCGGCACCCCCGGCAACCCGTCCGAGCGGATTTTCTCGGCCGGGATGATCGAGTGGCGGCGCAGCCACCGCGACGACGGCCGCCTGATCCCGGGCGCCGCGGCGCGCATCGACCGTTCCATGGACGTGGCCATCGCCAAGGAATCCGAGGCGCTGACCGGCGGGCTGTCGTTCCTGGCCACGGTCGGCTCGACCGCGCCGTTCGTGGGGCTGTTCGGCACCGTCTGGGGGATCAAGCACGCGTTCGAGCAGATCGCCATCGCCCAGAACACCAACCTCGCGGTGGTCGCGCCGGGCATCGCCGAGGCGCTGCTTGCCACCGCGCTGGGGCTTCTGGCGGCGATCCCGGCGGTGATCTTCTACAACAAGCTGACCGCCGACAGCGACCGCATCGTCGCCGGCTACGAGGCCTTCGCCGACGAGTTCTCGACCATCCTGTCGCGCCAGTTGGACGCCTGAGCGATGGGCGCGGGCGTAGTCAGGGCGGCCGGCGGTGGCGGACGGCGCAGGCGGGGCCGGCGCCAGACCCGGCCGATGTCCGAGATCAACGTCACGCCGTTCGTCGACGTGATGCTGGTGCTCCTGATCATCTTCATGGTCGCGGCGCCGCTGCTGACCGTGGGCGTGCCGGTGCGCCTGCCCGAAACCGCGGCCAGCGCGCTGCCGACCGAGCAGGAAGAACCGCTGACGATCACCGTCGCGGCCGATGGCGGGCTGACGCTGATGACCACCGAAATCGCCGATGGCGACCTGATCGGCCGGCTGCGCGCGGTCGCGGCGGAACGCGCCGACGACAAGATCTACCTGCGCGCCGACGGCAGTGTGCCCTACGACCGGGTGATGCAGGTGATGGGGGCGCTGAACGCGGCGGGCTTCCGGGATATCGGGCTGGTCACCGATCCCGGCGGCCCGACGCTGGATGGAACCGGGAACTAGGACCGGCGCGATGGACACCGGCCTCAAGGTATCGCTGATCGGGCATGGTGCCGTGATCGGCTGGGCGTTGGTGGGGGGGCTGTTCGGCTCCCCGCCGCCGCCGCCTGCGCCGGCCGTCACCTCGGTGGCGCTGGTCTCGTCGGCCGAGTTCGCGGCACTGGCGCCGACCCCTCCCGGCCCCGAGATCGGCACCGCGGCCGCGCCGCTTGCGGCCCCGGCCGAGGCCGCGCCGCCCGCCACCCCCGACGCGGTCGAGCCGCCGCCCGAGGCCCGCATCCCGCCCCCGCCCGAGCCGCGCCCCGAGGTCGATCCCGCGCCCGTGCCCCCGGCGCCGGCGGTGCCGACACCCGATCTTGCCGCCGACGCGCCGGTGGCCGCGGCGGCGCCGCCCGCGGCCGAGCCCACCCTCACCCCGCTGCCGGGCGAGCGCCCGCGCGAGGCGCCGCGCGTGGCGCCGGTGCCGGCCCCGCCCGCCCCGCCCGAGACCGAGGCCGCCGACAGCGTGCGCGAGGCGGTGCGCCGCGACGAGGCGGTGGCCGAACCCGCCCCGCCCGAGCCCGAGACCGCCACCGCCCCGGAAGCCGCCACCACCGAGATCGTCACCGAGGCCACCGAAACCGGCGATGGCGGCGCGCCGCAGCCGGCGGCGCCCACCGCCTCGCCCCGGCCCCAGGCACGCCCCGCGCGCACCGCCGCCGCCGCGCCGCCGCCCGAGGCGCCCGTGCCGCCGCCCGCGCCCGCGCCCGAACCCACGCCCACGCCCACGACGCGCGAAACTCCGCCCGCGCCAGCCCCGGCGCCCCCCGACGCGATGGCCCAGGCGCTGGCGGCGGCACTCGCCGGCGGCGGCACCCCGTCGCCCGCGGCCCCCGTCGGCCCGCCGCTGAGCGGGGCCGAAACCGACGGGCTGCGGCGCGCGATCAGTTCGTGCTGGAACCTCGGCTCGGCCTCGTCCGAGGCGCTGCGCACCACCGTGGTGGTGGGCGTCAGCATGGCCGCCGACGGCCGGCCGCAATCGGTGCGGCTGATCTCGTCGGACGGCGCGACCGAGGCCGCCACCGCCACCGCCTTCGACGCCGCGCGCCGGGCGATCCAGCGCTGCATCGCCGACGCCAACCTGCCGGCCGACAAATACGCCACCTGGGCCGAGATCGAGATGGTGTTCAACCCTGACGGGATGCGCCTGAGATGAGCGCCCGCCGGCCCCAAACGGCGGGTTTCCGCCGATCTTGCGCGCGGCCACGCCGGCCGCGTGCTAAACCCTGCGCCGTTCCCCACGCCCCCGAGAAGGAGCGCCTGTCCGCCATGTTCGCCCAATTGCCCCGCCTTGCCCCCGCGCTTGCGGCCGCGTTCGCCGCGCTGCTCGCGCTCGCGCCCCAGCCCGCCGCCGCGCAATCGCCCGGCCCGCTGCGCATCGAGATCACCGAAGGGGTGATCGAGCCGCTGCCCTTCGCGCTGCCCGATTTCGTGGCCGAAACCGCGAACGCCGCCGGCCTTTCCGCCGAGATCGGCCGGGTGATCGCCGCCGACCTCGCCAATTCCGGCCTGTTCCGCGAGATCCCGGCCTCGGCCCATATCGCGCGGGTAACCTCGTTCGACGCGCCGGTGTCCTACCCCGACTGGAAGGCGATCAACGCGCAGGCGCTGATCACCGGCGCGGTGGCGCTGTCGGGCGACCGGCTGACCGTCAAGTTCCGGCTTTACGACGTGTTCTCCGACCGCCCGCTGGGCGAGGGGCTGCAATTCGCCGGCAGCCGCGACGGCTGGCGGCGGATCGCGCACAAGGTCGCCGACGCGGTCTATGGCCGGATCACCGGCGAGGGCGGCTATTTCGACAGCCGGGTGGTGTTCGTGTCCGAATCCGGGCCCAAGAACGCCCGCGTCAAGCGCCTTGCGGTGATGGACCAGGACGGCGCCAACGTGCAGTTCCTGACCGGGGGCGAGGCGCTGGTGCTGGCGCCGCGCTTCTCGCCCGCCGGCGACCGCATCCTGTTCACCAGCTACGAGAGCGGATTTCCCCGCATCTACCTGATGGACACCCGCACCCTGTCGCGCCGCGGGCTCGACGACCAGCCCGGCACCATGACCTTCGCACCGCGCTTCTCGCCCGACGGGCGCACGGTGGTGTTCTCGCTCTCGCAGGGCTCGAACACCGATATCTTCGCGCTCGACCTCGGGTCGGGCCGGCGCAGCCGGCTGACCGACGCGCCCTCGATCGAGACCGCGCCGAGTTACTCGCCCGACGGCAGCCAGATCGTGTTCGAAAGCGACCGCTCGGGCACCCAGCAGCTTTACATCATGGCCGCGACCGGCGGCGAGGCGCGGCGGATCAGCTTCGGGCAGGGCCGCTACGGCACCCCGGTCTGGTCGCCGCGGGGCGACCTGATCGCCTTCACCAAGCAGAACGCCGGGCGCTTCCACATCGGGGTGATGCGCACCGACGGCAGCGAGGAGCGGCTTCTGACCGCCTCGTTCCTCGACGAGGGGCCGACGTGGTCGCCCAACGGGCGGGTGATCATGTTCACCCGCGAAACCGCCGGCGCGGCGGGCGAGGCGCGGCTTTACTCGGTCGACATCTCGGGGCGCAACCTGCGCCAGGTGCCGACGCCGGGGCCGGCGTCCGACCCGGCGTGGTCGCCGCTCCAGCCATGAGCGCGGGCCCGAGCGGGGCCGATTCCCAAACCCGGCCGCGCCTGCTAGACTCGCGCCCGAGCAGACCGACACCAGGCGCCCCGCGCGCCCGACACCCCCGACAAAAGGATCTTGCGATGACCCTCCGCCTTCCCGCCCTGATGGTGCTGGCCGCCCTGACGCTGGCCGCGTGCAACAACCCCGACCGCTTCGGCGCCCCGGGCGCGGGCGGGCCCGGCGCCGGCGGGGCCGCCGGCAGCGCGTCGGACCCGTCGTCGCCGGCCTATTTCCAGGCCTCGGTGGGCGACCGGGTGTTCTTCGCGGTCGACGAAAGCACCCTTTCGGCGTCCGCGCGCGCGACGCTCGACGGGCAGGCGGACTGGCTGATGAACCAGGGCAGCGGCTTCGACGTGATCGTCGAGGGCCACGCCGACGAACAGGGAACGCGCGAATACAACCTCGCGCTCGGGGCGCGGCGGGCCAACGCGGTGCAGGAATACCTCGTCTCGCGCGGGGTGTCGCCGGGGCGCATCCGCACCGTCAGCTACGGCAAGGAGCGGCCGGTCGAATTGTGCTCGGACGAATCGTGCTATTCGATCAACCGCCGCGCGGTCACGGTGATCTCGGCCGGGACCGGGGTGTGATCGCAACACGGGGGCACGCGATGGCACGAGTGCTGGCACTTCTGCTGATGCTGCTGCCGATGGCGGCGGCGGGGCAGGACCGCGCGCAGACGCTGGCCGACATCCGCCAGGAATTGTCGGCGCTGCACGTCGAGGTGCAGCGACTCAAGGGCGAGCTGAACACCACCGGCCTGCCCGCCGCCGCCGGCGTCGGCGGCGACACGCTGGCGCGGGTCGACGCGATCGAACAGGCGCTGGCGCGGCTGACCGCGCGCACCGAAGAGCTTCAGTTCCGCATCGAGCGCATCGTCGAGGACGGCACCAACCGCATCGCCGATCTCGAGTTCCGGCTGGTCGAACTCGAAGGCGGCGACGTCAGCCGACTGCGCGAGACGACGACGCTGGGCGGCGCGCAGGCTGCGGGCGTGCGCCCGGTGGGCGCGCTGCCCGACACCGGGCCCGACACCGGCGCCGGCGCCCAGCTTGCCTCCGCCGAGCAGGAGGATTTCGACGCCGCCCGCAGCGCGCTCGAGGGCGGCGATTACGCCGCCGCGGCCGAGCGCTTCGCCGACTTCACCGCCACCTACCCCGGCAGCCCGCTGGCGGGCGAGGCGCATTTCCTGCGCGGCGAGGCGCTGTCGGCCGACGGCCGCACCGCCGACGCCGCGCGCGCCTATCTCGACAGCTTTTCCGGGGCGCCGGCGGGCGCGCGGGCGGCCGATGCGCTGCTGCGCCTCGGGCTCAGCCTTGCCAGCCTGGGCCAGACCCAGGAGGCCTGCCTGACCCTGGGCGAGATCGACCTGCGCTTTCCCCTCAGCCCGGCCGCCACCGAGGCGGCAGCGGCGCGGCAGGATCTGAACTGTCTCTGACCCCGCAGGCGGCGGTCGCGGCGGCGCTTGACGCGGCCCTGCCCGGCGGCGCGCCCGCGGGGCTGGGGCTGGCGGTGTCGGGCGGGGGCGATTCGGTGGCGCTGCTCGATCTCGCGCAGGGCTGGGCGGCGGCGCGGGCCACGCCGCTGCACGTCGCCACCGTCGATCACGGCCTGCGACCCGACGCCGCGGCCGAGGCCGAGGCGGTGGCGCGGCTGGCCGCCGCGCGCGGGCTGCCCCATGCCGTGCTGCGCTGGGACGGCGCCGCCGCGCACGGCAACCTGCAGGATGCCGCCCGGCGCGCGCGCTACCGGCTGCTGGCGGACTGGGCGCAGCGCCACGGGCTGGCGGCCGTCGCGCTTGGCCACACCAGCGACGATCAGGCCGAGACGGTGCTGCTTCGGCTTGCCCGCGGCTCGGGCGTGGACGGGCTGGCGGGGATGGCGGCCGAGCGGATGGCGCACGGCACCCGCTTTGTCCGCCCGCTGCTGGGGCTGAGGCGCGCGGCGCTGCGCGCGCATCTTGTCGCCCGCGGCCTTGGCTGGGTCGATGACCCCTCGAACGACGATCCCCGCTTCGGTCGCGCGCGCGCGCGCGCGGCGCTGGCGGCCCTTGCCCCCCTCGGGATCGACGCCGCCGGGCTGGTGGCCACCGCCGCCCGGATGGCGCGCGCCCAGACGGCGCTGGTGGCGGCCGCGCGCGCCCTTGCGGCACAGGCGTTGCGCGTCGAGGCCGGCGACGTGCTGATCGACCGTGCCGCGCTGGCCGCCGCCCCGCGCGAAACCGCCGAGCGGGTGCTGGCGCAGGCGCTGTGCTGGGTGGCCACGGCCGAATACCGGCCGCGCCACGCGGCGCTGGCGGCCAGCCTCGACGCGGCGCTGGCGGGGCGGGGCGGCAGCCTGCACGGCTGCCTGCTGCGTCCCGCCGGGCCCTGTCTGCGGATCGCGCGCGAGCCTGCCGCGGTGGCCGGGCTGCGGGCGCCGGTGGGCACGCTCTGGGACGGCCGCTGGCACCTGGAAGGGCCCGCGACGCCCGATCCCGGCACCGCCGCCCCCGGGCTCGAGATCGGCGCGCTCGGGGTCGGGGGGCTGGCCGCCTGCCCCGGCTGGCGCGCCACCGGGTTGCCGCGCGAAAGCCTTCTGGCCTCGCCCGCGATCTGGCACGGCGCGCGCCTTGTCGCCGCGCCGCTGGTGCCCGATCGGGCGGCGGGATGGCGCGCACGGCCGGTCCCCGGACCGGATGCGCTGTTCACGATGGCACTATCGCATTGAACCCCGCCCGCGAATGTCTATCTTGACGCCATGGCCCGCGCCGGCCGCTTTGGTGGGAGAACTTCGTGAACAACGCGCGCAACGTCGCCTTCTGGGTGGTTCTGTTTCTGCTTATCCTGGCGCTGTTCAACCTGTTCAGCGGCGGACAGAGCACCACCTCCACGCGCACCGTCAGCTATTCCGAATTCATCAGCCGCGTGGAATCGGGCGAGGTTTCGGCCGTGCGGCTGGATGGCGAGCGGATCCTGGTGCGCAGTTCCGACGGCCAGCAATATTCCACCATCCGCCCCGACGGCGTCGACGTGACCGATCGGCTGCTGGACGCCGACGTCACCGTCGAGGTCGAGCCGCAGGAAACCTCGGGCTTCTTCTCGGCGCTGTCGCTGTGGCTGCCGTTCCTGGTGCTGATCGGCATCTGGATCTTCTTCATGAACCGGATGCAGGGCGGCGGGCGCGGCGGCGCGATGGGCTTCGGCAAGTCGCGCGCCAAGCTGCTGACCGAAAAGCACGGCCGGGTGACGTTCGACGACGTCGCCGGCATCGACGAGGCCAAGGACGAGCTTGAGGAAATCGTGGAATTCCTGCGCAACCCGCAGAAATTCAGCCGCCTGGGCGGCAAGATCCCCAAGGGCGCGCTGCTGGTCGGCCCGCCGGGCACCGGCAAGACGCTGCTCGCGCGCGCCATCGCTGGCGAGGCCGGGGTGCCGTTCTTCACCATCTCGGGCTCGGATTTCGTCGAGATGTTCGTGGGCGTCGGCGCGTCCCGCGTGCGCGACATGTTCGAACAGGCGAAGAAGAACGCGCCCTGCATCGTCTTCATCGACGAGATCGACGCCGTGGGCCGGTCGCGCGGCGTGGGCTATGGCGGCGGCAACGACGAACGCGAGCAGACGCTGAACCAGTTGCTGGTGGAGATGGACGGGTTCGAGGCCAACGAGGGCATCATCATCGTCGCCGCCACCAACCGGCCCGACGTGCTTGACCCCGCGCTGCTGCGCCCCGGCCGGTTCGACCGGCAGGTGCAGGTGCCCAACCCCGACATCAAGGGCCGCGAAAAGATCCTGGGCGTGCACGCCCGCAAGGTGCCGCTGGGCCCCAACGTCGACCTGCGCATCATCGCGCGCGGCACGCCGGGGTTTTCGGGCGCCGATCTGGCCAACCTCGTGAACGAGGCGGCGCTGGCCGCGGCCCGGATCGGGCGGCGTTTCGTGACCATGGAAGATTTCGAGAACGCCAAGGACAAGGTCATGATGGGCGCCGAGCGGCGCAGCATGGTGATGTCGGAGGACGAGAAGAAGCTGACCGCCTACCACGAGGCCGGCCACGCCATCGTCGGGCTGAACGTGCCGCAGCACGACCCGATCCACAAGGCCACGATCATTCCCCGCGGCCGGGCGCTGGGCCTCGTGCTGTCGCTGCCCGAGCGTGACCAGCTTTCGGTGACCTTCACCAAGTACAAGTCCAAGATCGCCATGGCGATGGGCGGCAAGGTGGCCGAGGAACTGATCTTCGGCAAGGAAAACGTGACCTCGGGCGCCGCCTCCGACATCCAGCAGGTCTCGAAGATCGCACGCGCGATGGTCACCCAGTTCGGCTTTTCCGACACCTTGGGCAACATCGACTACGCCAACGAACAGCAAAGTTTCCTCGGCCCCTACCAGAACGCCTCGCCGATCAGCCCCGAGACCCAGCAGAAGATCGACGAAGAGGTGCGCCGCATCGTCGACGAGGGCTACGAGACCGCGAAACGCATCCTCACCGAGAAGATGGACGACCTGCATCGCCTCGCGCAGGGGCTGCTCGAATACGAAACCCTCACCGGCCCCGAGATCGGCCGGGTGATCGCGGGCGAGCCGCTGAACCGCGGCGACGACGGCGACGACGCCCCCTCGGGCGGCGAGAAGCCCAGCGTCACCGCCATTCCCAAGACCCGCGGCCGGCTGTCCAAGGACGGCGGCGGGATGGAGCCCGAACCCTCGGCCTGACGCCCCGGCACGGCGGCCGCGTGCGCGGCCGCCGAAGGCGGCGAAGACAGGGCGGCACGCCGCCCCGATTGGGCTTGACCTTTGGGGTGTCGACCTGTTGAACCGGCGCCACCCGGCCCAACTTGCGGTGACGCCTCATGGACGACCAGAACAAGAACCTCATCCTCGCGACAGCGCTCAGCTTTCTCGTGATTCTGGTGTGGTTCGTGCTGTTCCCCCCGCCCGAGACGGCGCCGCAGGATCCCGCGACCATCGTCGCCGAGGGCGGCGACGGTGCGGCGCTGATCCCGCCGCCGGCGACGGGCGAGGCCGGGGCCGGCGGCACTGCCGCCGCGCCCTCCGCCGACCCGGCCACTGCCGCGCCGCGGCTGACGATCGAGACCGACCGGCTTTCGGGCTCGATCTCGCTCCGCGGCGGGCGGCTCGACGATCTGTCGCTGGCGGACTACCGCGAAACCCTCGACCCCGGCTCGCCGGTGGTGCGTCTGCTGTCGCCGGTGGGCCAGGACGGCGCCTATTACGCGCTGCACGGCTGGACACCGGCCGGCACCCTGGCCTACGAAGACGTGCCCGGCGCCAACACCCTGTGGAGCGCCCCCGCGGGCGCGCGGCTGACGCCGCAAACCCCGGTCACGCTGAGCTGGGACAACGGCAAGGGCCTGGTCTTCACCCGCACCCTGTCGGTCGACGACGACTACCTGTTCACGGTCACCCAATCCGTGCGCAACGACACCGACGCGCCGGTGCGCCTTGCCCCCTACGGGCTGATCGCGCGCCACGGCATGCCCGACAACCTGCAACGCTTCTTCATCCTGCACGAGGGCGTCGTGCAGATGGCCGACGGCACCCTCACGGAAATCAAATACGCCGACATGGAAGACGCCCCGGTGCTCCCCCGCGAGGGGGCGCCGGCGCAAGTGGCCGAGGCCGCCTCGGGCGGCTGGATCGGCTTCACCGACAAGTACTGGATGACGACGCTGGTGCCGTCGCCGGGCGCGGCCTTCACCGCGGTCTCGAAATACGTGCCGGGCCCCGAAATCTACCAGACCGAGGCGCGGCTGCCCACGCTCGAGGTCGCCCCCGGCGCGGACGCCAGCGTCACCACCTCGGTCTTCGCCGGTGCCAAGGAATGGGAAACGATCCGCGCCTACCAGCGCGCCGGCATCGACCGCTTCGTCGACGCCATCGACTGGGGCTGGTTCTTCTTCTTCACCAAGCCGATCTTCACGGTTCTGCACTTCCTCAACGGCCTGATCGGCAACATGGGCTGGTCGATCATGGCGCTGACGCTGTTCCTCAAGGCGCTGGTGCTGCCGCTTGCCTACAAGTCCTACGTGTCGATGGCACGGATGAAAGAGCTTCAGCCCGAGATGGAGGCGCTCAAGGAACGCGCCGGCGACGACCGCCAGAAGCTTCAGCAGGAGATGATGAAGCTCTACAAGGAGAAGAAGGTGAATCCGGCGGCCGGCTGCCTGCCGATCCTGATCCAGATCCCGATCTTCTTCTCGCTCTACAAGGTGATCTTCGTCACCATCGAGCTGCGCCACGCGCCGTGGCTGGGCTGGATCCGCGACCTTTCGGCGCCCGATCCCAGCTCGATCCTGAACCTGTTCGGCCTGCTGCCCTATGCGCCGCCGGGCCCCGACAGCTTCCTTTCGATCGTCTCGCTCGGGGTGCTGCCGATCCTGCTCGGGATCTCGATGTGGCTGCAGCAAAAGCTCAACCCCGCCCCCACCGACCCGACCCAGAAGATGATCTTCGCGTGGATGCCGTGGGTGTTCATGTTCATGCTCGGGCGGTTCGCCTCGGGGCTGGTGCTGTACTGGATCACCAACAACGTCGTCACCTTCGTGCAGCAATACGCGATCATGCGCAGCCACGGCCACAAGCCCGACATCTTCGGCAACATCCGCGCCGGGTTCCGCAGGGGCGGCAAGGACGGGGCCGAGGCCAAGGCCGCGAATTCGCCCAAGCCGCCGCCCGCCCCGCCGCGCAAGGGCAGCGGCCGCGGCGGCAAGTAGCGCCGTGGCCGGCCACCTCGCCCATATCTGCCGCCACCCGATCAAGGCGGCCGGGGTCGAGGAACTGGCCCGCGTGGCGCTGGCGCCCGGTGCCGCCCTGCCCTTCGACCGCCACTGGGCGGTGGCCCACGAAGGCGCCCGGCTGAAGCCCGGCGCCTGGGGGGTCAAGGCCAACTTCCTGCGCGGCGTCACCGGGCATGGGCTGATGGCGGTGCGCGCGAGCCTCGACGAGGGCGCGCGCCGCGTCACCCTCGCCCACCCCGAGGCCGGCACCATCGCCGCCGCGCCCGACGATCCCGCCGACGCCGCGCGCCTGATCGACTGGCTCGCCCCGCTGTGGCCCGCCGACCGTCCGGCGCCGGCGCGCATCGTCCACGTGCCGGGCCAGGCGATGACCGACTGGCCCGATCCGTTCGTGTCGGTGCTGAACCTCGCCTCGCTCGACGCGCTCGGCCAGCGGCTGGGGCGGGCGCTGTCGATCCACCGCTTCCGCGGCAACCTGTGGCTCGACGGGCTGGCGCCGTGGGCGGAATTCGGCCTCGTTGGCCGCGAGATCGCGCTGGGCCCGGTGCGGCTGCGCGTCGAGCGGCCCATCACCCGCTGCGCCGCCACCACCGTCAACCCCGACACCGGCCGCGCCGACGCCGACACCCTGGGTGCGCTGCGCGACGGGTTCGGCCACCAGGATTTCGGCGTCTACGCCACCGTGATCGCGGGCGGCCCCATCGCCGTCGGCGACCCGGTTTCGCCGTGACCGGCCCCGCCCCCGCCGCGCGCCCGATGCCGGGCTTTCCGCGCGTCGTGCGCCTGCCCAAGCCGGCCCCGGCCCGCGCCCATGGCGCGGACGGCCGCGAGATGTTCCCGCCCGCGCACCCGGCCACGTTCTTCCCGGGCGATGTCGCCCCCCGTGCAGTCGTCGCCTCGCACGCGCCGATGTGGTGGGACCGGCCCGCCAACCTCGCCCCCCCGCACAAGGCCGCGCCATGACCCTTGCCTACACCCTCGCCCCCGCCCCCGATGCCGCGACGGAAGAGGCCGGCCGGCGCCTCTTCGCCGGCGAGGTGACGTTCCTGAAGGGCGTCGTGGCGCTCGACGGCCTGCCCCCGGCCGACCGCCTCGAGGTCTGCTTCGCCGGCCGCTCGAACGTCGGCAAGTCGAGCCTGATCAACGCGCTGACCGGGCGCAAGGCGCTGGCGCGGGCCTCCAACACGCCCGGCCGCACGCAGGAAATCAACTTCTTCACGCTGGCCGATGGCCGCTACCTCGTCGACCTGCCGGGCTACGGCTTCGCCGAGGCGCCGAAAGCGGTGGTGGCGAAGTGGCAGGCACTCCTGCGCGACTACCTCTCGGGGCGCGCGACGCTGCGCCGCGCCTTCGTGCTGATCGACGCCCGCCATGGCGTGAAGGATGTCGACCACGAGATCATGGCCCTGCTCGACCGCGCCGCCGTCACCTTCCAGGTGGTGCTGACCAAGGCCGACAAGGTCAAGGCGCCCGAACTGGCCACCCTGCCCGACCGCGTCGGCGCGGCGCTTGCCCGCCACCCGGCGGCGTTCCCCGAGATGCTGCTGACCTCGTCGGAAACCGGCGCCGGCATCCCCACCTTGCGCGCCACCATCGCCGGCATGAGCTGACCGCCCCGATTTCATCTTGGCCCAAATACTCCGGGGGGGCGCGAAGCGCGGGGGGCAGAGCCCCCCTCCGGGGGGACGGGGCAGAGCCCCCCTCCGGGGGGACGGGGCAGAGCCCCCCTCCGGGGGGACGGGGCAGAGCCCCCCTCCATCCCCTCCGCACGCACCCCGCTTGGCAGCGCCGTGCCAAGGCCCTAAACCGGGTCCGCAGCCCGGGGGCCCCGAGATGAAGAAGCAGACCATGAACCGAGACTGGATCGCCACCGCCCGCACCCTCGCCGAGGCGCTGCCCTATTTGCAGCGCTATACCGGCGCGACCGTGGTCATCAAGTTCGGCGGCAACGCCATGGGCGACGACGTCGCGATGGCCGAGTTCGCCCGCGACATCGTGCTGATGCGCCAGGTCGGCGTGAACCCGGTGGTGGTGCACGGCGGCGGGCCGATGATCAACGACCTGCTGGGCCGCCTCGGGATCGAAAGCCGCTTCGTGCGCGGCAAGCGGGTGACCGACAAGGCCACCGTCGAGGTGGTCGAGATGGTGCTGTCGGGCCTTGTCAACAAGCGCATCGTGCAGGCGATCAACGACCAGGGCGGCCGCGCCGTGGGCCTGTCGGGCAAGGACGACGACCTGATGGTGTGCGAGGCCGACGACCCCGAGCTCGGCTTCGTCGGCCGCCCGGTCGAGATGAACGTGCAGGTGCTGCGCGATCTTTTCGTGGCCGGGATCATCCCCGTCGTCGCCCCCGTCGCCACCGGCATGGCCGACAACGAAACCTTCAACGTCAACGGCGACACCGCCGCCGGTGCCATCGCCGCGGCGCTGACCGCCGACCGGCTGCTGCTGCTCACCGACGTCGCCGGCGTCAAGGATGCCGAGGGCAACGTCGTCACCCAGCTCACCCCCGACGAGGTGCGCGCGATGACCGACGCGGGCGTGATCGGCGGCGGGATGATCCCCAAGACCGAAACCGCGCTGGCCGCGATCGAGGGCGGGGTGCGCGCGGTGGTGATCCTCGACGGCCGCGCGCCCAACGCCTGCCTGCTGGAGCTGTTCACCGAACATGGCGCCGGCACCCTCATCCGCTCGTCCGAACCGCGCTTCAAGCCGCGCATCCGCCCATGAGCCTCGACGCCGTCGCCGCGGCGCTGGCCCCGCACCGGCTGGCGGTGACCGGCGCGTTCCATCCCGGCGCGGACGACGGCGCGCCGGACGGCACCGGCACGCTGGTGCTGGCCTCGCCCGGGGCGGGATTCTGGCCCCATGCCTCGGCCGCGCCCGAGTTCGCCGACGGCGCACCCGACCCGCTCGACCGCTGGTCGGCGCGGGTGCTGGGCGGGGTGGCGGCGGGCCTCGGCGGCGCCGCGCTTTTTCCCTTCGGCGGGCCGCCGCACCCTCCGTTCCACACCTGGGCGCTGCGCGGCGGCCAGGCCTTCGCCTCGCCGGTGGGGCTGCTGGTGCACGCCTCCCACGGTCTGTGGCTGTCGTTTCGGGGTGCGCTGGCGCTGCCCGGCCGGCTCGCCCTGCCCGAACCGGCCGCCAGCCCCTGCGCCACCTGCGCCGCGCGGCCGTGCCTGTCGGCCTGCCCGGTGGGCGCGCTGGGGGCGGCGGGCTATGACCTTGCCGCCTGCCACGCCCACCTGGCCACCGGCCCCGCGTGCATGACCGCCGGCTGCCGGGTGCGCGCCGCCTGCCCGATCTCGGCCGGGGCGGCGCGCACGCCGGCGCAATCGGCCTATCACATGAGGCAGTTCCACCCATGAGCCCGCGCCTGATCCTGACCCGCCACGCCAAGTCCGACTGGGACGACCCCACGCAGGACGACATCGACCGCCCGCTGGCCCCGCGCGGGCAGGCGGCGGCGGCGGCGCTGGGCCGCTGGATGGCGACCGCGGGCTTCGTGCCGGACGAGGTGCTGTGCTCGCCCGCGCGCCGGACCCGCGAGACGTGGGCAGGGATCGCATCGGGGATCGCCGCCGCGATGCCGGCGCCGGGCGCGGCGCTGCGCCTTGTGCCCGCGCTCTACCGGGCCGCGCCCGATACGCTTCTGGAGGTGTTGCGCACCGCCACCGGCGGCACCGTGCTGATGCTGGCCCACAACCCCGGCATCGCCGCCTTCGCCGAGATGCTGCCCAAGGCCGCGCCGGCCGACCCCGACTTCGCCCGCTACCCGACCGGCGCCACGCTGGTGGCCGATTTCGACGCCCCCGGCTGGGCCGCGATCCGCCCCGGCACCGCCACCCTGCGCGCCTTCACGATCCCCCGCCGGCTGGGCTGAGCCCGCCGCCCGCCACAAGCCGGCCGGCCACATGCACCGCCCGCACCGCGCGGTCGTCGCCCATCATGATGGTGGGAAACAGCGCCTGCCAGATATCCCCGGCCCGCGCCGCCGCCTGCGCAATGGCCGGCGTCGAGGCCAGGTCGATCACCACCAGGTCGGCCTCCATCCCCGGCGCCAGCCGCCCGATCCGGTCGTCCAGCCGCAGCGCCCGCGCCGAGCCCGCGGTCGCCAGCCACCACAATTCCGCCGGGTGCAGCGCCCGGCCGCGCAATTGCGCCACCTCGTAGGCCGCGGCCATCGTGCGCAGCATCGAGAACGACGAGCCGCCGCCGGTGTCGGTCGCCAGCCCCACCCGCAGGCCGGCCCGCGTCAGCCCGTCCATGTCGAACAGGCCCGAGCCGATGAAGGTGTTCGAGGTCGGGCAATGGACCACCGCCGCGCCGGCCTCGGCCAGCCGCTCACGCTCGCGCGGCTCCAGGTGGATGGCGTGGCCGTAAACCCCCCCGGGGCCCAGCAGCCCGTGCGCCTCGTAGGTGTCGAGGTAGTCGCGCGCCTCGGGGAACAGCCGCCGCACCCAGGCGATCTCGTCCACCTGCTCCGACAGGTGGGTCTGCATCAGGCAATCGGGATGCGCCGCCCACAGCGCCCCCAGCGCCTCGAGCTGTTCGCGGCTGGACGTGGGCGAGAAGCGCGGCGTGATGACATAGGAAAGCCGCCCCGCCCCGTGCCATTTCGCCAGCAGCCTTGCGCTGTCGTCGTAGGCCGTCTGCGCATTGTCGCGCAGCCCCGCGGGGGCGTTGCGGTCCATGCAGGTCTTGCCCGCCAGCGCGCGCAGGCCGCGCGCCCGCGCCTCGGCGAAGAACGCCTCGACACTTTCGGGGTGGATGGTGGCAAAGCTGCACACAGTGGTGGTGCCATGGGCCAGCACCAGGTCGAAATAGCGCGCGGCGATGGCGCCGGCATAGGCCGGGTCGGCCAGCCGCATCTCCTCGGGGAAGGTGTAGGTGTTCAGCCAGTCGATCAGCCGCTTGCCCCAGCTCGCGATGATCGCGGTCTGGGGATAATGGGCATGGGCATCGACGAACCCGGCCGAGATCAGCGCCTTGCCGTAATCGGTCACGGCGGCGCGGGGATGGGCGGCGCGCAGCGCCTCGGCCGGGCCGGTGGCCACGATCCGCCCGCCCTCGACCAGCACCCCGCCGCGGCCCTCGTGGCGGGCGGCGCCGGGGCCCTCGACGAAGGGATCGCCCGCGAAACTCAGGGTCTGCCCGAGTAGAAGCTCCGCCATCGCGCCGCACCCCGCTGCCTGCCACCGGCGCACGAGCCTAGCGGGCCGCGCGGGGGCGGTAAACACCGCATCGCCGGCCGCCGCACCTGTTGCGACGACGCGGTTTCGTCTAGGGTCCGGGCGCAAACCGGACGGAGGCGCGGATGAGCTTCGACAACGATCCCCCCGAGCTTCACGACGACGACGAGGCCCGCGGCCGGCGCTGGATGGCGACCCTGCGCGAGGCGATCGCGGCCGGCGACGCCGCGCGCCTGACCGAGTTGCTCGAACCGCTGCACGCCGCCGACATCGCCGACCTGATCGAACAGATCTCGCCCGACGAACGCGACGCGCTGCTGGCGCTGTGGTCGGGCGAGATCGACGGCGAGATCCTGTCGGAACTCGACGAGGCGATCCGCGACGAGGTGATCGCCCGGCTGCCGCGCAACGTGCTCGAAGACGCGGTGCGCGAGCTCGATTCCGACGACGTCGTCGACCTGATCGAGGATCTCGAGGAACCGCAGCAATCGGTGATCCTGTCGGCGCTCGAGGATGCCGACAGGGCGGCGGTGGAACAGGCGCTGAGCTGGCCGGAATATTCCGCTGGCCGCCTGATGCAGCGCGAGGTGGTGGTCGCCCCCGAACACTGGCGGGTGGGCGAGATGATCGACTTTTTGCGCGCCGAGGAATGGCTGCCCGACCAGTTCTACCACGTCATCCTGATCGACCCGGCGATGCATCCCGTGGGCTACGTCACCCTGGGCAAGCTGCTGTCGTCGCGCCGCGAGGTGCCGCTGGCCGAGCTTGCCGAGGACAGCTTTCGCACCGTCAACGTGCGCGACGCCGAGGGCGACGTCGCCTACCTGTTCAACCAGTATCACCTGATCTCGGCCCCGGTGGTGGACGAATCCGGCCGCCTCGTGGGGGTGATCACCATCGACGACGCGATGGCCGTGCTCGACGAGGAACACGAGGAGGACGTGCTGCGCATGGCCGGCGTCAGCGACGAGGCCAGCCTGTCGGACAGCGTGCTCGAGGCCGCGAAGGGCCGCGCGGTGTGGCTGCTCGTCAACCTCGGCACCGCGATCCTGGCCTCGGTGGTGATCGACCTGTTCGCGGCGTCGATCGACGCGCTGGTGGCACTGGCGGTGCTGATGCCGATCGTCACCTCGATGGGCGGCAATGCCGGCATCCAGACCGTGGCGGTCGCGGTGCGCGCCATCGCCACGCGTGACCTGACGGCCGGCAACGCGCTGCGCGTCGCCCGGCGCGAGGTGGCGGTGGGGGCGCTCAACGGGATGGTGTTCGGCCTCCTGCTGGCGCTGGTCGCGGGGGTGTGGTTCGGGGTGCCGATGCTGGCGGTGGTGATCGGGGTGGCGATGCTGCTGACACTGGTCGCCGCCGCGCTGGGCGGGATCGCGATCCCGATCCTGCTCGATCGCGCGGGCGTCGACCCGGCGCTGGCCTCGGGCCCGTTCGTGACCACCGTTACCGACATCATCGGCTTCTTCGCCTTCCTCGGGCTGGCGACCGTGGTGCTGTTGTGACAGTGTCCGAGGCCAAGGCGGCCCTGCGCCGCACCGCCGCCGCGCGGCGCGACGCGGTGCCCGACGCCGCCCGCCGCGCCGCCGCCGCGGCGCTGGCCGAGGCGCTGGCCGCGCGCCTGCCCGGGCGCGCCGGCGTGGTGCTGTCGGGCTACCTGCCGATCGGCGCCGAGGCCGACCCGCGCCCGGCGATGGCCGCCCATCTCGCGGCCGGCGGGCCGGTGTGCGTGCCGGTGACCCCGCCGCGCGGCCAGCCTTTGCGGTTTCGCGCCTGGCACCCCGACGCGGCGCTGGTGCCCGGCCCGTTCGGCGTCGCGGTGCCCGCGCGGGGCGAGTGGCTGACCCCGATGGTGCTGATCGTGCCGCTGCTGGCGTTCGATGCCGCCGGCTACCGGCTGGGCTATGGCGGCGGCTACTACGACCGCACGCTGGCGGCCCTGCGCGCCGCCGCCGCCGGCGCTCCGGTCACCGCCATCGGCCTTGCCTTCGCCGCGCAACAGGTGGAAGCGGTGCCGCGCGATGCCACCGACGCCCGCCTCGATCTGATCGTGACCGAGGCCGGCCCGATGGTGCCGTCGTGATCCCCTTCACCTTGGCGCAAATACTCACGGCGCAACCGCGCCACCCGCGCCCCGTCGCGGCGGCGCGCGCCCTTGCCCCGCGGCCCGACCGGGCGTAAGCGGAAATCATGAAACTGCTCTTTCTCGGCGATGTCATGGGCCGCACCGGCCGTGCCGCGATTACCGCGCGGCTGCCGGCGCTGCGCACCGAACTCGGCCTCGATTTCGTCGTCGTCAACGGCGAGAACGCCTCGGGCGGGATGGGCCTGTCGGCCGCCCACGCGCAAGCGCTGCTCGCCGCCGGCGCCGACGTGGTGACGCTGGGCGACCATGCCTTCGACCAGAAGGACATGCTGTCCTTCGTCGCCACCGAACCGCGGGTGCTGCGGCCGCTCAACTACGCCAGGACGGCGCCCGGGCGCGGCGCCGGCGTGTTCGAGGCCCGCGGCGGGCGGCGGGTGGTCGTCGCCCAGGCGCTGGGGCAGGTGTTCATGCGCCGCCCGTTCGACGATCCGTTCTCGGCGCTGGAAACCGTGCTCAAGGCCTATCCGCTGGGTGGCCAGGCGCAGGCGATCGTGGTCGACATCCACGCCGAGGCGACATCCGAAAAGATGGCGATGGGCCATTGGTGCGACGGCCGCGCCAGCCTTGTCGTCGGCACCCATACCCATGTGCCCACCGCCGACGCCCGCATCCTGTCGGGCGGCACCGGCTACCAGACCGACGCCGGCATGTGCGGCGACTACGATTCGGTGATCGGCATGGACAAGACCGAGCCGATGCGCCGCTTCATCACCGGCATGGGACGCGAGCGGTTCACCCCCGCCGCCGGCCCCGCAACGCTGTGCGGCGTACTGGTCGAGACCGACGACCGCAGCGGCCGCGCCACCCGCATCGCGCCGCTGCGCCGCGACGGGTTGCTGGCCGAGGCCGCGCCATGACCCGCCGCGCCGCGGGCGCCGCCGGCCGGCGCCGGGCCGCCCTCCGGCCACGGACGGTTGCGTGATGCTTGCCCCGCTGCTGCCCGCCGGCACCGAGCCGGGGGCCGCGCTGGTCATCGTCGCGCTGATGTTCGTGGCCTTCCTGCGCGAGACCTATCCGGTCGAGGTGGTGGCGATCACCGGCGCGGTGGCGATGCTGCTGACCGGCATCCTGCCGGTCGACCGCGCGCTCGAGGTGTTCTCGAACGCCGCGCCGTGGACGATCGCGGCACTGTTCGCCATCGTCGGCGGGCTGGTGCGCACCGGGGCGCTGGAATGGATCGCCCGGCGCGCCGCGCGCAGCGTCCGCACCCGCCCCCGCCGTGCCCTGGCGTCGCTGGCAGTGATCGTCGTCTGCCTGTCGGCGTTCGTGAACAACACCCCGCTGGTCGTGGTGATGATCCCGATCTTCATGCAGATCGCGCGCGAGCTTGACATCGCGCCGTCGAAACTGCTGATCCCGCTCAGCTATCTGGCGATCTTCGGCGGCACGGTAACGCTGATCGGCACCTCGACCAACCTGCTTGTCGACGGGGTCGCGCGCGACGCCGGGCTCGCGCCCTTCGGCATCTTCGAGATCACGCCGGTGGGCCTGGTGCTGGCCGCCGTGGGCATCGCCTATCTCACTCTCGCCGGCCCCCGCCTGCTGCCCGAGCGCACCTCGATGAGCGCGCTTCTGACCGGGCGCGGGCCGATGAAGTTCTTCACCGAGGTGGCGGTGCCCGAAGACTCGTCGCTGATCGGCCGCGACCCGGCCGAGGTGGAACTGTTCCGCCGCGGCGGCGCACGGGTGATCGACGTGCTGCGCGGCGACGCCTCGCTGCGGCGCGATCTCGCCTCGGTGCGGCTGGCGGCCGGCGACCGGGTGGTGCTGCGCACCCAGATGGCCGAGGTGCTGGGCCTGCAACAGAACCGCGACCTGCGCGTGGTCGACAAGCTGTCGTCGGTCGAGACGACCACGGTCGAGGTGCTGATCACCCCCGATTGCCGGTTGGTCGGCCGCTCGCTCGGCGCGCTGCGGCTGCGGCGGCGCTACGGCGTCTATCCGCTGGCGGTGCACCGGCGCAACCAGAACATCGGCCGCCAGCTTGACGACGTGGTGGTGCGGGTCGGCGACACGCTGCTGCTGGAGGGCACGCCGGACGACATCCAGCGGCTGGCCGCCGACATGGACCTTGCCTCGGTCTCGGCCCCGTCCGAGCGGCCCTACCGCCGCCGCCATGCCCCGATCGTGGTCGGGGTTCTGGTGGCCATCGTCGGGCTGGCGGCCCTCGGCGTCGCGCCCATCGTGGCGCTGGCCTTCGTGGGGCTGGCGGCGGTGCTGGTCACCCGCTGCATCGACGCCGACGAGGCCTTCGGCTTCGTCGACGGAAGGCTTCTGGCGCTGATCTTCGGCATGCTCGGGGTCGGCGCCGGGCTGGATCATGCCGGCAGCGTCGTGCTGATCGCCAATTCCGCCGCCCCGCTGCTGACCGACCTGCCGCCGTGGCTGCTGATCCTCGCCGTCTACGCGCTGACCTCGGTGCTGACCGAGCTTGTCACCAACAACGCCGTCGCCGTCGTGGTGACGCCCATCGCCATCCAGCTCGGGCTGAACCTCGGGGTCGATCCGCGCCCGCTGGTGGTGGCGGTGATGGTCGCGGCCTCGGCCAGCTTCGCCACGCCCATCGGCTACCAGACCAACACGCTGGTCTACGGGCCAGGCGGCTATGCCTTCACCGACTTCCTGCGCATCGGCATTCCCCTCAATATCGTGATGGCGCTGGCGTCGGCGGTCGTGATCCCGTTCTTCTGGCCGTTCTGACGCGTCACAGGCAGGGGCCCGCGAACACCGCCACCCAGCGCACGAGGCCGTCGCCGCCCGGCGCCACCGCCGCTGCCACCCCGACACGGCGGGCGCCGTGGCGCAGGATGTTGGCCCGGTGCCCGGACGAGGCCATCCAGTCGGCCTGCACGGCGGCCGCATCGGGCTGCCCGAAGGCGATGTTCTCGGCGGTCGCGCAATGCTCGATCCCGGCCGCGCGCACCCGGTCGCCGGGGCTGCGACCGGCGCGGTCGCGGTGGGCGAAATAATCGCCCCTGGCCATGTCGCACGCATGCTCCGCCGCCACCCGCGCCAGCACCGGATCGGCGGCCAGCGGCGCGAGCCCCGCGCGCGCGCGCTCGGCGTTGTGGCCCGCCACCACCGAGCCCGCCGGCACCGCCTGGCACCCCCGCGTGGCCGGGCCGGCCCCGCCCGGCCCGGGCCCCGGCCCCGGCCCCGCGCCGGGCCCCGAACACGCCGCCGCCACCGCCAGCACCGCCCACATCGTCGCCCGCATCGCCCGCCTCCATCGCCGCCATCGCCGGGCCAAAGCTTGACATGGCCGCGCCGTCGGTGTCAGCCCCTCGGGACACCGCCGCCACCCCCGGAGCCGCCATGCCGCAACAACCCGCCGACAACAGGCTGATCGTCGCCCTCGACCTGCCCGACGCGCTGGCCGGCCTCGCGCTGGCCCGCACCCTGGGCGACGCGGTGTCGTTCTACAAGATCGGCCTCGGGATGCTGACGGGGGGCGGGCTGGCGCTGGCCAACGAACTCAGGGACGACCACGCCAAGCGCATCTTCCTCGACCTCAAGCTGTTCGACATCCCCGCCACGATCGAGGCGGCGGTGCGCGGCCTCGCCCGGTTCGGCCACGATTTCCTGACCGTGCATGGCGATCCCAACGTGGTGCGCGCGGCGGTCGAGGGGCGCGGCGCGGCCCCCACCCGCATCCTCGCGGTGACGCTGCTGACCGCGCTCGACCGCGCCGACCTCGATGCCGCGCTGCTGCGGCCGGGCACGGTGGCCGAGCTGGCGCTCGAACGCGCCGCCCGCGCCTTCGCCGCCGGCGCCGACGGGGTCATCGCCTCGCCGCACGAGGCGGCGGCGATCCGCGCCCTGCCCGAGGCCGCGGGCAAGCTGATCGTGACCCCGGGCATCCGCCCCGCAGGCAGCGCCGCGGGCGACCAGAAGCGCATCGCCACCCCGGCCGCCGCCATCGCCGCCGGCGCCGATCACATCGTCGTCGGCCGCCCGGTGTGGCAAGCGTCCGATCCCGCCGCCGCCGCCCGCGCGATCGTCGCCAGCCTGCCCTGAACCCGCCCCTTCACCTTGGCCCAAATACTCACTTCAACGAGGCCCGCCACGGGGCTCAATCCTCGTTGATGTCGCGGTCCCAGTATTTCACCTGACCCTTGCGGATGCCCACCAGCCGGCGCAACGCGAACCACACGGCCAGCGACACGACGGCGGTGAACAGCAGCGCGTTGGGCAACCCGGCGGCGATCCAGCCCGCCGGCCAGATCCCTGCCCACAGCACCACCCCGGTGATCATCGCGCCCGCAGCGGTGCCCAGCAGCACATAGCCCGGCACCACCAGTTCGCCCAGCGCCAGCGCCAGCCCGGCCGCGACCCAGACCCACCACAGCGCCGTCATCAGCCGCGCCCCTTCAGCATCCCGAAGGCGTTCGCGAACGCGTCAAGCGCCTGCGCCGGCACGATCACCGTCTGCTTGCCGGCGCCCTGGCCAACCGCGGTCAGCGCCTCGACCTGCTTCAGCGCGATCTGGTATTGCGCCGCCTCGAGCCCGTTCTCGTTGATCGCCTTGGCCACCACCTGGGTGGCGAAAGCCTCGGCCTCGGCGCCGATGCGGCGGGCCTTCGCCTCCTGCTCGGCGGCATAAAGGTCGGCGTCGGCGGCCAGTTCCACCGCGCGCTTCTTGCCCTCGGCCTCGGTGACCAGCGCACGCCGCGCGCGTTCGGCGTTGAGCTGCTGCAGCATCGCCGAGCGCGTCGCCTCGTCGAGGTTGACGTCGAGGATCTCGGCCCGCGTCACCTCGATGCCCCAGTCGTCGACCAGCGCGCGCACCGCCTCGCGGATCATGGCGACCAGCTCGGCGCGGTTCGACTGCACCTCGTCCAGCTCCATCTTGCCGATCTCGGAGCGCACGATGCCGGCCACCGTGGTGGCGATGGCGCCGTCGACGTCGCGGATGCGGTAGACCGTCTTTTCCGGCTCGGTGATGCGGTAGAAGACCGAGGTTTCGACCTTCACCAGCACGTTGTCGGCGGTGATGGCGTCCTGCTCGGCGGTGGGCAACTGCCGCTCGAGGATCGAGATGCGGTGCCGCACCCGGTCGAGGTAGGGCACGATGAAATTGATCCCCGGCCCCAGCACCGCCCGCAGCCGCCCGAAGCGCTCGACCACGTGTTTTTCGGACTGCGGCACGATGCGCACGCCCAGAAACACGCCAAGGATGACGACCGCGGCCAGAAACAGCGTTACCGCGTTGCCGCCCAGAAAGTCCAATGCGTTCATGTCCTGTCCCTTTCGCTTTATCTGTATGGCCCGATCTCATAGCCGAAACCGCGCCGCGCGAAAGAAAAAACAGTGGCGACAGGCGCCGGGTCGGGCCGCTGCGGATGGCCGACGCGGGGCGCATCCGCCCGCGCCCGGCGCTCGTCGGCTCGGACGCCAGCGCGCGGCGACGCCGGATAGGCGCGCAGGCGCGGGCCACCGCGCGACGCGGCCGCGCGCGCCGCGTCGAAAGCTGGCGGACAACGGGGGCTGAGCCCGCGCGCAAGAAATTAACTGCACCGCGCAACGCGGGATGCTACCAACGGGGAAACCCCGGCATTTCGGCATCAGGGAGGATATCATGCTGAAACGGACCCTTCTTCGGGCGGCGCTTGGCGCGGCGGCGCTCACGCTGGCCGCCGGCGCTGGCGCGCAAGCGCAGGAACATGTGTTCAAGCTGCACCACATGCTCGGTGCGCAGGCGCCGGTGCAGACGCGGATGCTCGAACCCTGGGCCCGCGCGGTCGAGGAGAACTCGGGCGGGCGCGTCAGGATCGAGATCTATCCGGCGATGTCGCTGGGCGGCCGGCCGCCGGAACTGGTGCAGCAGGTGCGCGACGGCGTGGTCGACCTGATCTGGACGGTGAACGGCTACACCCCGGGCCTGTTCCCGCGCACCGAGGTGTTCGAACTGCCGTTCGTGTTCGTCAACGACCCGGGCGCCACCAACATGGCGATGTACGACATGTTCGACGAATACCTTGCCGACGATTACCCCGGCATGGAGGTGATGTTCCTGCACGTCCACGCCGGGCAGGGCCTTCAGATGGCCGACCGGCTGGTGCGCAGCCCGGCCGACCTTGCCGGCGCCGACATCCGCACCCCCAGCCGCACCGGCGCGTGGATCATCGAGGCGCTGGGCGCCAACCCCGTCGCCATGCCGGTGCCCGACCTGCCGCAATCGCTGCAGAAGGGCGTGGTCGACGGTGCCTTCATCCCGTGGGAGATCATCCCCGCGCTGAAGATCCAGGACCAGACCCAGTATCAGATCGAGGGCGCCGACAAGGCCCGCTTCGGCACCACCGCCTTCCAGGTGTCGATGAACCAGGCGCGCTGGGACAGCCTGCCCGCCGATATCCAGCAGGCGTTCCGCGATGCCTCGGGGCCGGAATGGAGGGCCGAGGTCGGCCGGATCTGGCGCCAGAACGACGAGGACGGGATCGCCGTCGCGGTCGCCGCCGGCAACGAGCACATCACCCTGACGGCCGAGGAAACCGCGGCCTTCCGAACCGCGCTCGAGCCGGTGGTGCAGCGCTGGATCGACGAGGTGGCGGGCCAGGGCATCGACGGCGCCGCACTGGTCGAGGCCGCGCGCACGCTGATCGCCCGGCACGCGACCCCGACGCAGTGAGCGACGGCACCACCGCCGGTTCCCGCCCCGGCCCGCTGGTCGGGGCGGTGGAATTCGCGATCCGCGGCTGGGCGGCGCTTGGCGGGGCGATGCTGCTGGCGGTGGTGCTGATCAACGTGATCTCGGTGGTGGGGGGCGTCGTCTGGCGCCCCTTTCCCGGCGATTTCGAACTGACCGAGATGGGGGTGGCGATCGCCGCCTTCGCCTTCCTGCCCTATTGCCAGTTGACCGGCGCCAACGTCACCGCCGACATCTTCACCGCGCGGGCCGGGCCGCGCTGGCAGGCGGGGTTCCGGCTCGTGGCGTCGGTGGTGGCGGCGATCTTCGCGGCGATCCTGCTGTGGCGGATGCAGGCCGGCGCCGCCGACCAGAAGACCTACAATTACACCACCACGATCCTTCAGGTGCCGATCTGGTGGGCCTATGTGCCGGTGCTGATCTCGCTCGGGCTCTTGGTGCTGGCCTCGCTGCTGACGCTGGTGCGCGCCGCGCGCGGCGTGCTTGCCGGGCGGGAGACCGCGTGATGGACCCGATCGCACAGGGCCTTGTCGGGCTGGTCGCGCTGGTCGGGCTGATCGCGCTGCGCATGCCCATCGCCTATGCGATGATCCTGGTGGGCGGGGTCGGCATCGCCTCGGTCAACGGCACCGCGCTGTTGTTCAGCCAGCTCAAGACGCTCGCCTACGGGCAATTCTCGATCTACGACCTGTCGGTGGTGCCGATGTTCGTGCTGATGGGGGCGCTGGCGTCCAAGGCGGGGCTTTCGGCGGCGCTGTTCCGGGCCGGCAACGCCTGGCTGGGGTGGATGCGCGGCGGCACCGCGATGGCCGCCATCGCCGGCTGCGCGGGGTTCGGCGCGGTCGCGGGCTCGTCGCTGGCCACCGCCTCGACCATGGGGCGCGTGGCCCTGCCCGAGCTGGAACGCTACAACTACTCCGGCGCGCTGGCCACCGGCGCGCTGGCCGCCGGCGGGGTGCTGGGCATCCTGATCCCGCCCTCGGTGGTGCTGGTGGTCTACGCCATCCTGGTCGAGGCCAACATCGTGACGATGTTCGCCGCCGCGATGATCCCCGGCGTCCTTGCGGTGCTGTTCTTCCTGATCACCATCGCGATCTATGTCCGCGTCTTCCCCGAGGCCGGGCCTTCGGGCGGTGCCGCCGACCGGGCCGAGTTCGTGGCCGCCACGCTGGGCGTGGTGCCGGTGGTGATCATCTTCGGGCTGGTGCTGGGCGGCATCTACGGCGGCTTCTACAACCCCACCCCGGCGGCGGCGGTGGGGGTGTTCCTGGTCTGGGTCTACGGCACCCTGCGCGGCGACATATCCCTGCGCGACCTGCGCGAGGCGCTGTTCGAGACCGCCGGCACCGCCGGCATGATCTACCTGATCCTGCTGGGCGCCGAACTCCTCAAGATCTTCATGTCGCGCATCGGGCTGCCGCAGCAGATCGCCGAGTGGATCGGCGCCTCGGGCCTTGCGCCGATGATGGTGATGGTGCTGCTGCTGCTGGGGCTGATCGTGCTGGGCATGTTCATGGACAGCCTGTCGATGATCCTGCTGGTGATCCCGTTCTTCTGGCCGGTGCTGGTGACGATCAACGGCGGCCTTTTCCAGGGCGCCGAGGGGGCGGGCTTCGGCATGTCGACCGAAGACCTCAAGATCTGGTTCGGCATCCTTGCGCTGGTTGTGGTGGAACTGGGGCTGATCACCCCGCCGGTGGGGATGAACGTGTTCGTGATCTCGGCTCTGGCGCGCAACGTGCCGATGGTCGAGACGTTCAAGGGCGTGGCGCCCTTCTTCGCCGCCGAGATCGTGCGGGTGGCGCTGCTGCTTGCCTTCCCGGCGCTGGCACTGTGGCTGCCGGCGGTGCTGCGGTAGGGGCGGGGCGCGCCGCCCGAAGCCCTACCGCCCCTTCCGCTCGCCCCCGACATGCTTGCGCAGCTTCGAGGGGCCGGGCTTGGTGCGGCCGGCGTAGGGGTTCTTGTCGGACTGGCTGCGCAGGGTCAGGCGCAGCGGCGTGCCGGGCATGTCGAACGCCTCGCGCAGGCCGTTCATCAGGTAGCGACGATAGCTGTCGGGCAGCTTTTCGGGGACCGAGCACATCAGCACGAACGCCGGTGGCCGGGTCTTGACCTGGGTCATGTAGCGCAGCCGGATGCGCCGGCCGCCGGGCGCCGGGGGCGGGTGCGCCTCGGTCATCGCGGCCAGCCACTGGTTGAGCTTCGCGGTCGTCACCCGGCGGTTCCAGACGTCGTGCGCGCGCACGATGGCGTCGTGCAGCCGGTCGAGGCCCTGCCCCGTCAGCGCCGACACCGCGACCAGCGGCGCGCCCTTGAGTTGCGGCAGAAGCCGGGCGAATTCCTCCTGAAGCGCCTTCAGGCGCGCCTGCTTCTCGGTCACCGCGTCCCATTTGTTGACCGCGATCACCACCGCGCGGCCCTCGGTCTCGGCAAGGTCGGCAAGGCGCAGATCCTGCTGCTCGAACGGGATCGCGGCGTCGAGCAGCACCACCACCACCTCGGCGAAGCGGACCGCGCGCAAGCCGTCGGCGACCGACAGCTTTTCCAGCTTGTCCTGCACCTTGGCGCGCTTGCGCATGCCGGCGGTGTCGAACAGCCGCATCGGCGTGCCGTTCCAGTCGCTGCGCAGCGAGATCGCGTCGCGGGTGATCCCGGCCTCGGGGCCGGTCAGCAGCCGGTCCTCGCCCAGGATGCGGTTGATCAGGGTCGACTTGCCGGCGTTGGGCCGGCCGATCACCGCCACCTGCAACGGCCGCGAGGGGGTGGGCGCGTGCGACGGCGCCTCGCCGTCGGTCAGCGCCACGTCGGTGGCGGGGGCGGCGGCCTCGGCGGCGCGGTCGGCCTCGTCGGCGGCGTCGGCGTAGGGGCGCAGCAGGCGATAGAGGTCTTCCATCCCCTCGCCATGCTCGGCCGACAGCGCCACCGGCTCGCCCAGGCCCAGCCCCCAGGCGTCGAGCGCGCCGGCCTCGCCCGCCCGCCCCTCGGCCTTGTTGACGCCCAGGATCACCGTCGCGCCGCGCTTGCGCAGCAGGTCGGCCAGGGTGCGGTCGGCGGCCAGCACCCCGGCGCGGCCGTCGATCAGGAACAGGCAGACATCGGCCAGGTCGATCGCGCGTTCGGTCAGTCGGCGCATCCGCGCGGGCAGGCTGTCGTCGGTCGCCTCTTCCAGCCCGGCGGTGTCGATCACCCGCAGCCGCAGGTCGGCCAGCCGCCCCTCGCCCTCGCGCAGGTCGCGGGTGACGCCGGGACGGTCGTCGACCAGCGCCAGGCGGCGGCCGACGAGGCGGTTGAACAGGGTCGACTTGCCGACGTTCGGGCGGCCGATGATGGCCAGGGTGAGTGACATCGCGCACCTCCTGCCGCGCCATTGCGCCGAATCGGGCGCCGCCGCAAGGCCCCCCGCGCGAGGGCCGTGGCCTACCGGAAGGCGTTCAGCCGGCCATCGCCGGTCAGCACATAAAGCGTCTGGCCGGCCACCACCGGGTTGGCCGCGGCGCCGGCCGGCAGCGGCAGCGTGCCCACCAGCGCGCCGGTGGCGGGATCGAAGCTGCGCACCAGCCCGTCGCCCGAGGCGACGATCAGCCGCCCGCCCGCCAGCACCGGCCCGTAATGGGCGTGGACCGCGCCGCGCCGGTCGGTCGGGCGCGCGAACGGGTTCAGCCGGAACCCCCGCCGCTCGATGAACGAGGGCAGTTGCACCGCCCATTGCGTCTCGCCGGTGGCGGCGTCGAGGCGCACCAGCCGCCCCTCGTCCGAGATCAGGAAGATCGCGCCGCCGGCCGGCCACACCGGGGAATAGGCGGCCTCGGTCGCGGTCCAGCGCCGCTCGCCGGTCTGAAGGTCGAGCGCCACCACGCGGCCGCTCTGGTTGCCGACATAGACGGTGCCGCCGTCGATCACCGGATCGCCGGTGATGTCGGTGATGTTGGCCCAGGCGCGGCCGCGCCGCTGCCCGGCGACGGTGGTGCCCCACACCCGCACCCCGGCACGGCGCAGCGCGCCCGCCACCTCGCCCGAGCCGTAGGGCAGCACGATCAGCCGCCCCGACACCGCCGGGCCGGCGCCGCCCACCATCTCGGATTGCGAGGGCGCGCCGGGCAGTTGCCAGCGCACGCGGCCGGTTTCCACGTCGATCGCCCAGGCGCTGCTGTCGGCCGAGATGACGTAAACGACGCCATCGGCCACCGTCGGCGCGGCCGTCACCGGGGCGTCGAATTCCTGCGTCCACAGCACCGCGCCGGTGGCCGGGTCGAGCGCCGCCAGCAGCCGCAGCGCCGAGGTCACGAACAGCCGCCCCTCGCCGAAGGCAAGCCCGCCACCCGAAACCGCCTCGCTGCGCCCGGTGCCGGCGGCCAGATCGCGCGCCCACAGCACCGCGCCCGAGGGCGCCACCGCCGTCACCCGCGCGGCGGCGTCAAGCGTGAAGATGCGCCCGCCGGCCACCACCGGCTCGGCGGTCATGCGGCGGCGGCGGCCGTTGCCCGTGCCGATCTCGGTGCTCCACACCGGCGCCAGCGACGTGCCCAGCGCGGGATGCGCGATGCGATGCGCGGGGGTGCCGTTGCGGTGGGTCCACTCGGAGTTGGCGACGGGTGCGGCCAGCCGCAACGCCGGCAGCGCGGCGGCGGTGTCGTCGGCCGGCGCGGCCTCGGCCTCGGCGGCGGTGTCAAGCGCGCGCACGTCCAGCCGCTCACCCGGCAACCGCTCGTCGCGCTGAAGCCCGCAGCCGGCCACCACCAGCACCCCGAGCAGCGCGGCGATAATCCGCCAGCCCCCGACCCGTACGCTCATGCTGCCCCCCGCGCCCTGTTCATGCGATGCCGCGGGCGTGTTCCGCCTCAGCTTTCCCGGACATTGCCGCCCAGCGCCACAATCGCCTGCGAAGCCCGCTCCCGCAAGGCCGGCGTCGCGTCGGCCTCGTCCAGAAGCGTGCGGAACTGCGCGATCGCGGCGGCGGTGTCGCCGGCCTCGACCGCGATCAGCGCCAGTTGCTCAAGCGCCAGCGGGCGGAACGGCTGCCCCGGCGCGGCAAGCTGCTCCATCTGCGCGCGCCGCGCGTCCAGCGGCAGCGTGCCGGCGCCGACGATCGCGCGCTTGAGCATCGCAAGCTGGCGGTATTCCTGCGGCAGCGCGTTGTCGTCCGCGATCCGCGACAGGATCGCGAGCGCGGCATCGGTCTCGCCCGCGCCCTGCAATTCGGACGCGCGCAGGAAATCGACGATCGCCGCGGCGGGGCCGTCGGCCCCGATCTCGGCCAGCGCGGCGGCGCGGGCCTCCGAATCGGGCGCGGCGAGCGCCGCGAGCATGGCGTCGCCCAGCGCCTGCGCGACCGCGCGCGCGCGGGCGTTCTGCCATTCCAGCGCCGCCGCGGTGCCGACCACCGCGACCACCACCGCAACCGCGATCCAGCCGTAGCGGCGCCACAACCCGAACAGGCGGTCGCGGCGAACCTCTTCGGTCACCTCGTCGATGAAACTGTCGGGGTTGCTCACGCCCACCCTCCGTGAAAGCCGCGCTCGTGATAGCCTGCCTGCGGCTGTCTTGCAAACCCTCGCAGCGGATTCGTGCGCCCGCTCGATCCCTCCCGCACGCGGGATTGATCCGAACCCGGTCGGTTCAGCGTAAGAGGTCCAGTGGATTCGGGCGCCCGAGGCGCCATATGAGAAGCGGTGCCCGGCCGCGAGAACCGGACGCGAACCTGCCCGAGGAACGAATGCGCGCCTTTCCGTTGATGATCGCGGCCCTGGTCGCCGGCCTGCTCTATCTCGGCATCGTCGAGCGCGACCGGCTGGTGCAGTTCGCCGCAAAGCCGTCGCTGGCCGCGCTGGTGCGCGATCCTCCGGCCGCGGAGGGCGCCGCGCCGCCGCCCGCCGCGGTGCCGCCGCCGCCGGCCGAGGCCGCAGAGGGCCGCGAGGTGCGCCCGCTGCGGGTGACGGCGATGCACAGCCACGCGCAATCCATCGACAACGGCGTGCTGGTGCGCGGCGTGACCGCGGCGGTGCGCCGCGTCGACGTGCGCTCGGAAACCTCGGCGCTGGTGATCTCGGAGCCGCGCCAGGCCGGCAGCGCGGTTACAGCGGGCGACGTGCTGTGCGCGCTTGCCCCCGGCACCCGCGAGGCGACGCTTGCCGAGGCACGGGCGCGGCTGGCCGATGCCCGGATCACCTATCGCGCCGCCGACCAGCTTTCGCAGGAGGGGTTCGGCTCCGAGATGCGGCGGGTCGCGGCGCAGGCCGGGTTGGAATCCGCGCGCGCCGCCGTCGCCGCGGCCGAACGCGAGATCGAGCGGCTGACCATCCGCGCGCCCTTCGACGGCAACCTGGAAACCGACAGCGCCGAGCTTGGCACGCTGCTGCAACCCGGCGCGCTGTGCGCGACCGTGATCCGGCTCGATCCGATCCTGCTGGTCGGCTTCGTCGCCGAGACCGAGGTCGACAAGATCGGGATCGGCGCCATGGCCCGGGCGCGGCTGGTGTCGGGGCGCGAGGTGGCGGGCGCAGTCACCTTCGTCTCGCGCGCCGCCGACCCGCAAACCCGCACCTTCCGCGTCGAGGTGACGGTGCCCAACCCCGACCTCGCCATCCGCGACGGCCAGACCGCCGAGATCGCCATCGCCGCGCAGGGCATCTCGGCGCATCTGCTGCCGGCGTCGGCGCTGACGCTGAACGACGGCGGGGCGCTGGGCGTGCGGGTGGTGGCGGAGGGCGACACCGCGCGCTTCGTGCCGGTGCAGATGCTGCGCGACACCGCCGAGGGGGTGTGGGTCGCCGGCCTGCCGGACGAGGCGCTGGTGATCGTGGTCGGACAGGAATACATCGTCGACGGGGTGCCGGTTGTCGCGACCGAGGTAGGGGCTTCGCTGTGACGGGCATCGTCGACTGGGCCGCCAGCCGGGCGCGGATGATCGTCGCGCTCGCGATCCTGTCGCTGGTCGCGGGTGGCTTCGCCTATGTCGCGCTGCCCAAGGAGGGCCAGCCCGACATCGAGATCCCGGCGCTGTTCGTGTCGGTGCCGTTCCCCGGCATCTCGGCCGCCGACGCCGAGCAGATGCTTGTCAGGGTGATGGAGACCGAGCTTGCCGACCTCGACGGGTTGAAGAAGCTGACCGCCAACGCCTCGGAGGGCTATGCCGGGGTGGCGCTGGAGTTCGAGTTCGGCTGGAACAAGTCCCAGACGCTCGCGGACGTGCGCGACCGGATGAACGACGCCGCCGCGAAGTTTCCCGACGGCGCCGACAATTATTCGATCAACGAGATCAACTTTTCCGAGTTTCCGATCATCGTCGTGGCGCTGTCGGGCGAGGTGCCCGAGCGCACGCTGGTGCGGGTGGCCAAGGATCTGCAGGACCGCCTCGAATCCATCGACGCGGTGCTCGAGGCCAGGCTGGCCGGTGAGCGCGACGAGATGCTCGAGGTGGTGATCGACCCGCTGCGGCTCGAGTCCTACAACGTCACCCCGGGCGAACTGATCGCGGTGGTGCGCAACAACAACCAGTTGATCGCGGCGGGCGAGATCGAGAGCGCCAGCGGCGCCTTCTCGGTCAAGATCCCGTCGTCGTTCGACACGCCGCAGGATGTCCACGATCTGCCGGTGAAGGTGAACGGCGACCGGGTGGTGACACTGGGCGACCTGGCCGAGATCCGCCTGACCTTCGAGGACCGCGCCGGCACCGCCCGCTTCAACGGCGAGACGACGGTGGCGTTGCAGGTAGTCAAGCGCAAGGGCTTCAACCTGATCCAGACCGCCGAGGCGGTGCGCAACGCGGTCGCCGAGGCGCAGGCAAGCTGGCCGCCGGAAATGCGCGAGGCGGTGAACGTCGCCACCTCGCTCGACCAGTCGACCAACGTGGAAAGCATGATCGCGCAGCTCGAAGGCTCGGTCATGACCGCGATCGCGCTGGTGATGGTGGTGGTGCTGGCCGCACTCGGCTCGCGTTCGGCGCTGCTGGTCGGCTTCGCGATCCCGACGTCGTTCCTGCTGACCTTCGTGCTGTTCGGCCTTCTGGACGTCACGATCTCGAACATCGTGATGTTCGGGCTGATCCTGGCGGTGGGGATGCTGGTCGACGGCGCCATCGTGGTGGTCGAATACGGCGACAAGCGCATCGCCGAAGGGGTCGGCCCGATGTCGGCCTATACCGAGGCCGCGCGGCGGATGTTCTGGCCCATCGCCTCGTCCACCGCGACGACGCTGGCGGCGTTCCTGCCGCTGCTGTTCTGGCCCGGGGTGGCGGGCGAGTTCATGGGCATGCTGCCGGTGACGCTGATCTTCGTGCTGTGCGCGTCGTTCGTCGTCGCCATCGTCTATCTGCCGGTGATCGGCGGCGTCGCCGGGCGGGTGTCGCGCAACCTCGACCGCGCCGCGGCGCACCTCAAGCCGCTGCCGTGGCCGGTGCGCGCGGCGATGGCGGCGGCCACGCTCTACCTCGTGTTCCTGGGCGGGCTTCAGACGATCAACCCCGATTACCTCGGGTTCCTGCCCGCGGCGCTGCCCGAGGCGGCGCGCATGGGCGTGGGCATGGCGATGGTGGTGGCGGGGATGATGGCCTCGTCGGTCATGCTCGAGGCGGCCAAGGTCGCGCGCCGGCCACGCCCGGTGCGCGCCGGCTACCGGCGCACCCCGTTCGGGCGGGCGATCGGCTTCATCGCCGGCAACCCGATCATGCCGGTGGTCGCGATCGTGGGGGTTGTCGCCGTGGTCGGGATGACCTTCGCGACCTACGCGCGCAACAACAACGGCGTGGAATTCTTCGTCGAGACCGAGGCCGAGCAGGCGATCGCCTTCGTGCGTGCCCGTGGCAACCTGTCGGTCGGCCAGAAGGACGCGCTGGTGCGCGAGGCCGAGGACGTGATCCTTGCCACCCCCGGCGTCGAAAGCGCGTTCGCCTTCGCCGGTTCGGGCGGGCTGAATGCCAACACCGCCGGCGCGTCCGCGCCGCTCGACACCATCGGCCAGGTTCAGTTCGAACTGGTGCCCTGGGAGGACCGCGTCGGCATTCCCGGCATGAACGGCGGCGAGATCGTCGCCGACATCAACGAACGGCTGTCCCGGATCCCGGGCATCAAGGTGGAGATCCTCGAACGGGCCCAGGGCCCGGGCTCGGGCAAGCCGATCAACCTGCGCCTCAAGGGCGACAGCTTCGACGCCCTCGACGCCGCGGTCGAGACGGTGACCGCCCGGCTCGAAACCCTCGACGGCGTGACCGACATCGACGACACCCGCCCGCTGCCCGGCATCGACTGGGAGATCGCGGTGGATGTCGAGGCCGCCGGCCGCTTCGGCGCCGACGTCGCCACCGTCGGCGGCATGGTGCAGCTTGTCACCCGCGGCATCCTGCTCGACACCATGCGCGTGGACAGCTCCGACGAGGAGATCGACATCCGCGTGCGCCTGCCCGAGGCCGACCGCGTGCTGTCGACCCTCGACACCCTCAAGCTGCGCACCCGCGACGGGCTGGTGCCGCTGTCGAACTTCGTCACCCGCAAGCCGGTGCCGCAGCTTGGCCGCATCGACCGCGTCGACCAGAAGCGTTTCCACGACGTCCGCGCCGACGTGCTGCCGGGGCTGACCAACGCCGACGGCGCGCCGATCAACGCCAACGAACGCATCGCGCTGATGACCGAATGGCTTGACTCCGAACAGCCGCTGCCGGCGGGCGTCGACTACGAATGGACCGGCGACCAGGCCGACCAGGCGGAATCCGGCGCCTTCCTGATCACGGGGTTCGCCGCGGCGCTGGCGCTGATGTTCCTGATCCTGCTGGCCCAGTTCAACAGCTTCTACAACGCGGTTCTGGTGCTGGTGGCGGTGGTGCTTTCGACCACCGGGGTGCTGATCGGGATGATGGTGATGGACCAGAGCTTCTCGATCATCATGACCGGGACGGGCATCATGGCGCTGGCCGGCATCGTCGTGAACAACAACATCGTGCTGATCGACACCTATCAGGAATACGCCCGCTACATGCCACGGATCGAGGCCATCGTGCGCACCGCCGAATCGCGCATCCGCCCGGTGCTGCTGACCACGGTCACCACCATGGCCGGGCTGGCGCCGATGATGCTGGGCATCAGCCTCGATTTCATCAACGGCGGCTTCGAGATCAACAGCCCCACGGCGCTGTGGTGGAAGCAGCTTGCCACCGCGGTGGTGTTCGGCCTCGGCATCGCCACCGCGCTGACGCTGGTGTTCACGCCGGCGCTGCTGGCGCTGCGGGTGTGGGTGACGGCCGGGGCCTACCGCACCTTCGCCGGGCTTGCGGCGCTGACCCGTGGCCGCGACAGCGGCGTTGCCCGCGACCGCGCGCTGCGCCGCGCCGCGCGGCGGGTGCGCACCCCCGAGATCGTGTGGGACGACGACGCGCCGGCGGTGGCCGACGACCACGCCGCGGCACCGCACGAAACCCTGCCGCTGCGCGCGGCCGAATAGAGACGCGCGCGGCCTACAGCGTTTCGGCTTTTCGTTGAAGCGCCACATCGCTGCAGGATATTGTTTTGTCGCAATTTCGAACCGAAAAAGTCTTTCAACTTTTTCTGAAATTGCTCTATCCGGCGCGCGCGAACATCTCCATCGCCTCGCCCAGCACCCGCTCGCGCTCGGCCAGGCCCTCCATCAGCACCTCGTGGCGCATCCCCTCGCGCACCAGCAGCCGCCCCGCCGGCCAGCGCGCGAACAGCCGCCGCACCCGCGCCGCGTCGACGATGGCCTCGTCCGAGCCCAGCACGCACAGCGCCGGCACCGGGGGCGGCGGCGCGGCGGCCAGCGTGGCCATCGCCGCCAGCGCCTCGCCCAGCCAGCCGATCGTCGGCCCGCCCAGCGCGAAACGCGCCACCTCACGCGCCTGTTCCTGCATCATGGCGAACATCTCGCGATCGGTGGTCAGGGCGTTGCCCTCGAACGGCGCCGTCAGCACATAGCTTTCCGGCCCGGTGGTGGGGGCATAGGCCTCGCCCACCGCAGGTATGCCGCGCAGCGCGGCGATGGCGCGCGCCAGCGGCCGCACGCCGGGCGGAAACCGGATCGCCCACATCGGGCCGGTGAACATCGCCGAGGCGATGGGCAGCCCGGCCTGCATCGCGGCCAGCCCGATCGCCCCGCCCATGGAATGGCCGATCAGGTGCCACGGCCGGGGCAGGCCCATTACCCCCAGCCAGCCCGCCAGCGCCGCCACGTCGCGCTGGTAATCGGCGAATCGTGCCACGTGGCCCTTCATCGGATCTGCCAGCAAGCGGTCCGAAAGCCCCTGCCCGCGCCAGTCGAGCGACACCACATGCCAGCCGCCGGCACTTAGCGCCGAGGCGACGGCGCCGTATTTCTCGACATATTCGGTGCGCCCGTTGAACAGCAGCACCGTGCCCGCGCCCGCGCCCGGCCAGTGCGCCGCGCGCACCCGCACCCCGTCGTCGGTGCGCAGCCACACCGCGCGGCCCGGCGCCAGCGGCGCCCCGCCGCCGTCGCGCAGCACATCGGCGTGGAAGGGCGCCTCGTCCATGGCTCAGCCGAGCAGGGCGCCCAGCTTCATCGCCAGCCCCATGTCGCCGTCCACCGTCAGCTTGCCCGACATGAACGCGCTGGTGGGGTTCATGTCGCCGGCCAGAATCGCGCGGAAGGTTTCGGTGTCGGCGGTCAGCGTCACGTCGGCGTCGTCGTCGCCGGCGCGCACGCCCTCGGCGTCGATCAGGATCGCGCCCTCGCCCTCGATCACGAACTTCGCGCTGCCGTCGAAGCCGCCCTGCACGCGGCCCGAAAGCTCTTCCACCGCCGCATCGATCACGTCGCTCATATCTTCCTCCGAATGTGACCGGATCGCTTTTGAAATTCGCTCCGGGAACGCTACACTGGGGTTATGGGCACTCGACGTCGATATCTCAACACTGTCGTTGCGGCAGCCGCCGTCGCCCTCAACTGGGCGGGGGCGGCGGCGGCCGACCAGAACGCGCCGCGCCTCGAGGAATTGTTCTCCGAGCTTCAGGCCCCCGACACCGTCCGCTGGCAGATGGTCGAGCGTCAGATCTGGTCGGAATGGTCGAAATCGGGCTCGCCGGCGATGGACCTGCTGCTGCAACGCGGCCAGCAGGCGATGGAGGCCGGCGATCTGGACGAGGCGATCGCCCATTTCACCGCCCTGGTCGATCATGCGCCGGATTTCGCCGAAGGCTGGAACGCGCGCGCCACCGCCTATTTCCAGGCCGGCCTCTACGGCCCCTCGCTGGCCGACATCCGCATGACGCTGGCGCTGAACCCGCGCCATTTCGGGGCGCTGTCGGGGCTGGGCCGCATCCTCGAGGAACTGGGCGAGCCGGAGCAGGCGCTGGTCGCCTACCGCGCGGCGCACGCTATACATCCCCACCAACCCGGCATAAAAGCGGGCATCGAGCGGCTCGAGCTGCGCACGGGCGGACAGGCCCTCTGACGCGGCCCGACGAAACAGGCACGGAACACCCCTCATGGCTGGCAGCGGCCGGGTCACGGCGGTCCTGGGGCCGACCAACACCGGCAAGACCCACTACGCGATCGAGCGGATGCTCGGGCACCGCAGCGGCGTCATCGGCCTGCCGCTGCGCCTGCTTGCGCGCGAGGTCTACGACCGAATCGTTTCGCTGCGCGGCCCCTCGGTGGTGGCGCTGGTCACCGGCGAAGAGCGCATCGTGCCCGAGCGGGTGGCCTATTGGGTGTGCACCGTCGAGGCGATGCCGCTGGGCATCGGCGCCGATTTCGTCGCCATCGACGAGATCCAGCTTTGCGCCGACCCCGACCGCGGCCACGTCTTCACCGACCGGCTGCTGAACGCGCGCGGCCGGCACGAGACGCTGTTTCTGGGCGCCGACACCATGCGCGGGGCGATCGCGGCGCTGGTGCCGGGGGTGCGCTTCGTCTCGCGGCCGCGGCTGTCGGAACTCAGCTACGCCGGCGCGAAGAAGATCAGCCGCCTGCCCGAACGCGCCGCCATCGTCGGCTTTTCGGTCGAGAACGTCTATGCCATCGCCGAGTTGATCCGCCGCCAGAAGGGCGGCTGCGCGGTGGTGATGGGCGCGCTTTCGCCGCGCACCCGCAACGCGCAGGTGGCGCTCTACCAGAACGGCGATGTCGATTACCTGGTGGCCACCGACGCCATCGGCATGGGGCTGAACCTCGACGTGCGCCATGTCGCATTCTCGTCCACCTCCAAGTTCGACGGCCGCCGGATGCGGCCGCTGATCCCCAACGAGCTTGCCCAGATCGCCGGCCGTGCCGGGCGGCACCTGAACGCCGGAACCTTCGGCGTCACCGGCGAGGCGCGCCCACTGCCCCCCGACCTGGTCGAGGCGATTGAGGAACACCGCTTCGCGCCGGTCACGAAACTGCACTGGCGCAACGCCGCGCTCGATTTCGCCAATCCCGCCCGGCTGGTCGCCTCGCTCGAGGCGTTCACCCACCACGACTGGCTGACCCGGGTGCGCGAGGCCGACGACCTGCGCGCGCTGAAGGCGCTGGTCGACATGCCCGAGGTGGGCGGCACCGTGTCCGGCCCGCGCGACGTGCGGCTGCTGTGGGATGTCGCCTCGGTGCCCGATTTCCGCGGCATCTCGCCCAGCGAGCACGCCGGCCTTCTGGCGCGAATTTTCGGCTTTCTGCACGGCGGCGGTTCGGTGCCGCCCGACTGGCTCGCGCGCCAGATCGCCCGCATCGACCGCACCGACGGCGACATCGACGCGCTGTCGCGGCGGCTGGCGTTCATCCGCACCTGGACCTATGTCGCCCAGCGTCATGGCTGGGTCGAGGACGAAAATCATTGGCGCGGCGAAACCCGCGCGGTAGAAGACCGCCTGTCGGACGCGCTGCACGCGCGGCTGACGCAGCGGTTCGTGGATCGGCGCACCTCGGTTCTGATGCGCCGGCTCAAGCAAAGGGAGAGCCTCGTGGCCGAGGTGAACGACAAGGGCGAGGTGACGGTCGAGGGCGAATTCGTCGGCCGCATCGAGGGCTTTCGCTTCCGCACCGACGAGGGTGCGACAAGCGACGAGGCGCGCACCCTGCGCGCGGCGGCCGAGGCGTCGCTCAGGCCGCAGTTCCACCTGCGCGCCGACCGCTTCTACAACGCCCCCGACACCGAGATGGATTTCACCGACCAGGGCGGGCTGATGTGGGGCGATACCGCGGTCGGCCGCCTTGTCGCCGGCCCCGACCCGATGCGCCCGCAGGTCACCGCCTTCGTCGACGAGGCCGCGGGCGAGGAGGTGGCCGAAAAGGTCCGCCGCCGGTTGCAGCACTTCATCGACCGCAAGGTCGCGGCGCTGTTCGAGCCGCTGATCGCACTGGGCAGGGACGAGACGCTGCCGCCGCTGGCGCGCGGCTTCGCCTTTCGGCTGACCGAGCATTTCGGCCTGATCGCGCGCGAGGGCGTGGCCGAAGAGGTGCGCGCCCTCGACCAGGAGGCGCGCGGAAGCCTGCGCAGGCACGGCGTGCGCTTCGGGCAATACACCATCTTCCTGCCGGCGCTGCTCAAGCCGGCGCCGACGCGGCTGCGGCTGGTGCTGTGGTCGCTCGCGCAGGGGCTGGACGATTTCCCCTCCAGCCCGCCGCCGGGCCTTGTCACCATCCCGCACCTGCCCGAGGTGCCGGCCGAGCACTACCTGCTGGGCGGCTACCGGCCCGCCGGGGCGCGGGCGATCCGCATCGACATGCTCGAACGCCTCGCCGATCTGGTGCGCGCCCAGGACAGCCGCGCAGGCTTCGAGGCGAGCGCCGACATGCTGTCGATCACCGGGCTCACGCTGGAACAATTCGCCGACCTGATGGCCGGGATCGGCTACCGCGCCGAGCGCGGCGAGCGGCCCAGGCACCGGCCCCAACCCGCAGCCCAGCCCGCCCATGGGGACGCCGCCGCGGCCGAGGCCACGGTGCCCGAGGCCACCCCCGGGGCCGGGGTGCCCGACCCGTCCGAAGCCGCACTGCCCGAGGCCACGCCCCCCGCAGCCACCGACGCCCCGGTGACGGCCGACAGCGCCGGGACACCCGAGGCGGCGGAGGCCACGCCCCTCGGGGCCGACACCGCGCCGGAGGAGCCGGCCACCGCGCCCGACGCCACCGCCCCCGGGGCCGAGGCACCCACCCCCGACCCGGAACCCGTGGCCGAGGCCGAGGCCGAGGCCGAGGCCGAAACCGCTGCGCCCGCGCCCTCCGCCGAAACCGAGGCCATGGAGGTGTTCTTCACCTTCCGCTGGGCACCGGCCCGCCCGCGCGGCCGTGGCAACCG
>Ga0209347_1000508_pt1 | contig 96379 bp, 86 predicted proteins | sample AutmiccommuBRH23_FD_187382 | JGI IMG/M metagenome (GOLD analysis project Ga0209347, IMG submission 187382) | Deep subsurface microbial communities from Mt. Terri, Switzerland - Autotrophic microbial communities BRH/23 (SPAdes) (version 2) | ecosystem: Environmental > Aquatic > Deep subsurface >...
AAACAGAGAAATCGCATATTATGAAGCTAAGGAAGGCATTGCACCCTTCGAGTTAACCCCAGTGAGCCTGCCAGAGGCAGGGAGGGAATATAATGAAGCAGCTCTCAGAAATGTAAAGAGTATTTTCGAGCAAACTTTACTAGGACCGGGAGTCAAGCTCTCAGAAAAACTGGTACAGAACGTATTTAGGACATTCATATTAAATCGGCTGGAAAGAAATCTGCTTGCCAAAGAAAGGTTTGAAAGAACGATTGGCAAGAATCCATTCTTTAAGCAAGCAGCAGGAGATACCCAGGGAAACAGCCTGCTAGAAAGCTATCCAAGCTTTAAAGCGGAGCTTGCCTATATAAAAAACCCTCTTGAACCTAGAATTTCGGGAGGCAACGGGGAGGAAGCTCCGTCAGTCCAGAATATACAGGCGGCAGGGTTGGAACTCGGGCCTGGGATAAACGTACCAGGTGGTTCAAATTACTGGAGAATTGCCGAAAAGGTACATTCCCGTATCATGCAAGAAAAGGAGAACATGGAAATACATAAGAGGGAGTATTCCAGGATACTGGAGCGAGAGAACGAGATAAAGCCCCGCCGAACACCGAGTGACCTAACCAATATAAGTCAGGAAGTCATTATCAAACGAAGAAAAAACAAACAATCAGGGTTGAAGCTCCTACAGAACAAAGACTACATTGTTCTTTCCGGCAGGATTAACTTTCAGAATAAAGGAGTCGGTGCGCTGGAATTTGTCCTGCCAGCACTTCCTTCTACCACACCGGACTATGCTTCAGGGTATGTCAAGAACATGCCGCCTATTACGCATAAAAGCAGCGAACAGGTTTCCGAAAAACAGTCGCAGCGAAAGCTGGTAGTGAAATCCCTGAATACCCCTCTAAATTCTCAAACAAAGACAATCAAGCAATCTGTCAGTGATGTGGAATTGATGAATCCTGCCGTATTGAGCAAGCTGGTGGACAAGGTGTATTCTCAACTGGAAACCAGGATTGTCAGGGAACGGAGACGCTATGGATACTAACGAGGGACCACTCCTGCTTCTAGAAGTGGAGTCCCGCGATTGGATGAAATAAGGAAAGGAGTTGTTCAGGATGATCCTTATGCCTAAAGCTTCTATAACAATTGTCTCTAAAGATAAGGCGTACAAATGCTTGTTCAATCCTTCAGAATTCCAGATTGAGCGGTCTGCTAATTATGTCGAACATAAAGTACCCGGACTGGATCGTCCAATTCTGCAGTATATCAGCGGAGAAGCAGAAACAATGACTTTCTCCCTGTTTTTTGATACATTTTCTTCAGGTGCGCTGGAGACTGGGAGTTTTGATCTTTTGTTGAACAACACTAAGCCAACCTTGCTAAAAAAAGATGTAGCGAAGATTACTCAAGATTTTTACAGCATGCTTGATGTTGACCAGAATAAGCATACGCCTAGTGAAGTAACTTTTAAATGGGGAACAACCAGCTTTACAGGTTATGTTATCAGAATAAATCAGAAATTTACTATGTTTTCAAGTAAAGGCGTTCCTTTAAGAGCGACTCTGGAGATTACTTTAAAATCTACAAAGAAGGACAACAACATCCGAAACTCTCCAGATCGTACTAAGCAGCGCATTGTGAAAAGCGACGACAGGCTTTATAGTTTTGCTTACGCTGAATACGGGGATTGTGCGGATTGGAGACGGATTGCCGAGGGCAACGGAATCGATAATCCCCGTCGGTTGAAGTCAGGAAAAAGCATTGTGATCCCGGCTATCATTTAAATTGAATGTTGGGGGAGGTTTTATGGCATCATACAGTGATCTCGAAACAAAGTATAACGGCTTTCAGCTGCCTAGGTTTTCTATTAGTATTGGAAGTTCAATCAGTGGAGTAACTGAGGTCAAGCTGGATGAAATCCCCATTATTGATGTGACTGTAAAACAATCTGCTGGTTATGAAATGAGTTCTTGTAATTTTGTTATCGCTGGTATATTTGATTACGAAAACTCGAAGCTCAAAAAGGATATCTTGAGTACCTTCATGCCTGGCAAGGCAGTCGACGTTAAAATGGGCTACGATAACGCGGACAACTTGAAAGGAGTGTTTCAAGGGTTTATTACTACCATTGACTTTGATTTCGAAGGAGAGGGTGGTCCTAATATCACAGTTCAGTGCCTGGATGCCAAAGCAGCGCTTACGAACATCATTACATTTAGTAATCAAGGTGAGATGGAAATAAATAAAGTTTTAAAACAAATCCTTGATAATAGTTGCACTAATTTTGTTACCACAATCAAAACACCAGAATCCGCGTATAAGAAAGAGGAAAATAACACGGAGATTAAAAAAGGGATGGACGATTATCGTTATTTGACAATGATTGCTTCAATTATGAATGAATCCTTTTGCATTCTTTATGACACTCTGTATTTTTGTAAAAATCTTTCTGGAGTGAATAAAGACCCTGTGCTGGAATTGACCTGGGGAAAGCATTTGTTAAGTTTTCAAACCACAATTGACCTGTCCAAACAGGTTGGGACGGTGCAGGTTGATGGGAAAGACTCAGGAAAAGGGTTCTTCAAAGGTGAGGCGAAAACCAGCTGGGCAAAAATGCCGGATGTCGCAAAAAACAAAACCATTCAACTTAATGACCAAAAACTAACTGATAATAAGCAGGCGGAGGATATGGCTAAAGAAACACTGGCATCTTATGCTGCGCAGTTAGTAAAATGCAATGGTAAAACTATCGGAATACCGGATATCAAGGCCGGATACACGATTAAGGTTTCGGGGATGGGAAAAGGACTAGACAGAAGTTTTTTTATGAATGAGGTTACTCACATAATCAACGGAAATGGGTATATTACTACATTCCAAGGTGTAAGTTCGAGTATTGACTAATGATAAGGAATAACCCGGAGGTTAACAATGAGTCTCTTTGAGCAATTCAGCATACCCAATAATAGGCAGGAAAGAAATAAGACAGCCCCTATGGGAGTTACCCTGGCAAGGGTAACCAATCTCGTTGACCCGCTGGATCTTGGCAGAGTGGGCTGTCAATTTATTTCTGCACGCGAAGATACTAACAAAAATTTGAACTGGGCATATGTCATGACACCTTTCGGAGGAAACGGGAGCGGCTTTTTCTTTATGCCGAATTTAGATGATGTTGTTTTAGTGGTTTTTGAGGAGGGGGATATCCACAGACCGTATATTATTGGCAGCCTGTGGATCAGTACGACAGGGACTACGGAAGAGCCTCCAATAGCGCCTCCTCTGAAAATAACTGATGGTAAGTACGAGACGTATCTAATCAAGACACCCAATCAAAGCAGTATTGAATTTGCAGATAAAAAAGGGGAGGAAACTATAACTGTAAAAACTCCCAAGGAACGAAAAGTCGTATTGAATGATAAAGAAAAGTTGATAGAGCTGTCGGATGGCGACAACAGCATATCTATGGATGGAAATAGCGGGGAAGTAAAAATCAAGTGCAAAAGTAAATTAACCATTGAAGTGGGCAGCGCCGCCAAAATCAGTATTGATGGTATGGCGGGAACTGTTAAGATTGAAGGGCAGCAGTCCATTGATATCGAGGCAGCACAAGTCAATATCACTGCCAAAGCAAACGCAACCATTAAGGGCAATGCTCAGGTAACGGTGGAAGGTGGAGGGATGACCATCGTGAAAGGCGGCATTTTGAAGTTAAATTAGGAGGGGTACGGTATGTCATCCGGGCTAGATTCTAAAGGCTTTCTTGGCCGAGGCTTTAAATTTCCTATCTCGGTAGACAAGCAGACTGGCAAGATCGCGATGGTAGAGCATGAAGAAGATATCAGAGAAGCCTTAGGTATTATCCTAAAAACGAATGTTGGTGAACGAGTAATGCAGATTGAGTTTGGTTCGACTGCTGGCAACTATGTTTTTTCCGTCAACGGTCTTGAGAACGTCGCTTCTTTTGAGTCGGAGATATTAAGGGCTCTTGAACAATTTGAGCCCCGCATCAAAGATACCAAGGTGGAGATCAACAATCATAATGGGGATAAAAATATTGTCATTGTCAATATTCAGTATGTAGTAAGAACAACAAATAACCAATTCAACATGGTCTATCCATTTTATATTTTGGAGGGGGCAGGAGCATGAATAATCTACCCCTGATTGATCCAAGAAAAATGGTAGATATTCTTAAAACCATAAAACAGAAAGCGCTAGTATACACTCCCGAATGGAAATATGAACCGGACGAGGTGGATGGAGGCGCTGCCTTGGCTGTATTATTCGCCCAGATGTTCGGTGAGACTATCGACAGACTGAACAGTGTTTCATACAAGCATTATATTGAGTTCCTGAACCTGCTGGAGGTTTCCGGGCAATCAATAAACCCGGCTACCGGCTTGGCGGTCTTTGAATTAGCCAAAGGGTTCGAAAGAAGCGTCTCAGTGAAGAAAGGCACCCAGATGTATTGTGACATTCCGACTGAAAAGGCCGAGGATAAAGAAAGCCGAGTGATATTTGAAACAGAAGATAATTTTATTGCCAACTCGGCGAAAATTATTGGAATATATTCTGTCAATCCTCGTCGTGATCTGATAGAAAAGGTTGATCTGGAGCAGTCTCTCGCAAGATTCTTTGCTCCATCTTTAGAGCGGAATATTCAACATCACAGTTTTGCATTGGCCTGTCAGGACGTTTTTAACCTGAAAAGCCCTGCAAGTATTGTGCTAAGCCTGGAGAATACCATTTTGAGCTATTTGAATGAAGAATATGTGTCCCGTTTGGCAGATCCCACCTTTACCAGCTGGTCGTATTTTGATGGCAACAGGCAGCTACCATTTGACAGGGTCTTTGCTAAGGATGGCAAGGTGCATCTGATAAAAGATAACTATATTTCCCTGCAGCCACAGAAGCTGGAAGAGAAAACAGAAAAACCCGACGAACAGCTTTGGGTCAACTGTGATATGCAAGCAGAAGGAAAGTCAGACGAGATCATTATGAATAGGATAATGGTAGGCAGTGCCTCCCTGCATCAAGAAAAGCAAGATATACATATCAGACCACAGCAATTGTATGCCAACGATATTTTGCTTGATCCGGAGGAGGGCGGATATTGTTTCGGAAAGCAGCCCATGGTCTATGATTGTTTATATTTAGCTTCCGATGAAGTGTTTTCCAAGCGAAATGCTCGTGTGAATATAGAATTGAATCTGAAAACCGTAGTGAGGCAGATTGGAAGTGCTAAAGATTCGCCCCAGTATAATTTCAACAGGAAATATATTGTGGAAAAGGAGGATCCTCAGTTCATTCCTCCTGATATGGCATTTATCTCGCGAATTGTCTGGGAATATTGGAATGGTTTGGGTTGGACCCATTTGAGAGTGGAAGGGGATTTGAACCCTTTTGAGGGACAGGAAAGTTCCTTTAAAAAGCGTATTTCCTTCCAGTGCCCGTCAGATATGACCAGCAGTCTGCAAAATTCCCTTGAAAACTACTGGATTAGAGCCAGAGTAGTGGAGATCGAGAATCCATTTTCTCTATATGCTAAACTTCTTTTGCCATACGTCGAATCAGTTTCCCTAGATTTCGACTATATGGAAGCGTTGCAGCCAGTAGAATGGATTTACACAGAAAACAACTGTAAAAAGATTGTTTATGCCGCTCCGGATTCTTACACTTCCATGAGGCTCTTTCAGCCTATGAAGGAGAACGTCCATGCAGTTTATTTTGCCTTTGACCTGCCACCTGTTGGTTATCCGGTTAACTTCTACTTTAAGACGGAAGGACAGAGCAAGATAAGGCATGTCTTAAGCTTTGAATATTTGGCCAGGGATGTAAAGGGGGAAGGGGTCTGGTGCGAGCTTAAAGTTAAGGACCGGACAGACGGCCTTAAGGAGGATGGAATCATTTCTGTCTATGCCCCACCGGATTTCATCAAGAATTCAGTTTTCGGTCAGCTGGGTTATTGGCTCCGTATTGTGGATAAAAATCTCAAATATGCCGAAACGGCAGATTACGGCCCACTCGTACAGAAGATAATGCCCAACGTAGTAGAGATTGTCCAAAAACAGACTATCTTAAGAGAAATGTTTCAGGCAGGGATTTATGAAGCAGGAAAAAAAATTACCTTAGCAAACCGTCCTGTCCTGGAATGCCAGGTGTGGGTCAATGAAATAAGGGATATAACCAAAGCGGAAATACAGCTGCTTGTAGAAAAAGATGCGGACTCAGTCGATATTCAATACAACAGCTCCGGGCATATCAGTGAATGCTGGGTCAAATGGGAGCGTTGCGACTTCTTCATAAAATCTCGGGGGGACAGCCGTCATTATCGGTTAGACAGCTATACTGGCCAAATAACCTTTGGTGATGGAAAAAAAGGAAAGGTTCCTTCCACAGGAGAGAATGCCAACATCCGGGTCAACTATAGCTTTGGCGGTGGCAGACGCGGAAACATGTCGGCTAACAGCATCAAAGGTCTGCTTGTTAATCTCTCCTACGTAGATCGGGTCACTAATATCGAAATGACCTGCGGAGGTAGTGACAAGCACGACCTAAAAACATTGGAACAGGTAGGCCCACTTAAGCTGCGGCACCGCGGGCGTGCCGTGACAATCTCGGATTATGAGAGTATCGTGTTGGAACATTTCCCGGAAATAAGGGATGTAAAGTGTGTCTCAAATTATGACAAGTTTGGTTTGCAAGCATGGGGACATGTAACCTTGGTAGTCATTCCTTATGATCTTGAGAACAGAGGTTACAGCTTAAAGCTCTGCAGGAAGATCGGACAATATCTTTCTCAACTGGTAAGCTGTGAGCTATTGGCAGACGGAAGGTTTTCCACCGTACCGGCCGTGATCATAAAGGTCAGTGTCACAGTAACCGTAGAGGTAGAAAATTACGAGATTGCCGCCGAAACGGAAGGGCAGGTAACGGAAGCTATAACGGGATATTTAAATCCGGGTATTTCAGGCGGGCGTCGCTTAAGGATTGAAGAAATTCCGGCAATTAAAGATATTTATGGTTTATTAAAGAAAATCAAAAACGTAGCCAGCATTCAGGAGGTCATTCTTGAGGGCTGCTACTATGATGGCAATGTGCTTAAAGTTGTGCCGCTGGATGAGCGGTTTAAGCTGAGATATGTGGTGGTTACAAACGGAGAACATACAGTGAAGATATTCTGAGTGAAAAGAGACGATGCCGGTGCTTACTTTGCCGAATTATGATGATCAACGCTTTGAAGATATCATGGAAATGGTTAAACGCCGCATTCCCGTGCTTTATCCCCAGTGGACGGATATGAATGAGCATGATCCGGGCATTACAATCCTCGAGCTTTTTGCCTGGCTCAAGGAAATGCAGCAGTACCATTTGAACAGAATAACCACTCAGGGTTACGAAAATATGCTGGCTTTACTTGGTGCTGTTGTAAGCGAATCTTCGGCAGCCCTGACTTGGATTGTTCTTCCGAATATCAGCCAGGGCTCTCTGCCGCAGGGTATGCGTTTTGAAGCTCCCGGAGAAATAATTTTTGAATGCCAAGACACTGTGAAGTTGAACACCTTTAGGATCCAGAGTATTTATGTGAATGACGGCACAGGGTTTCAGGATGTTCAGGATATCATCCGGGAACCGAAACTTTATTGCCACCCTTTTGGGCAAAACCCCATGGAGGGTGAAAGTTCCTTGTATTTAGGTGTGGATCGTCTGGAGCAGAATAGGGAATTCAGCTTGTTTCTTCAGTTTGATGATAGTTACCCCGTCCTGAGAAATCCTTTTAAGGATAATTCCCGGAGACCGAGAAATGTTGTCTGGGAATATGGTGCAGCGGCTGAAAACGGCCTGGAATTTAAACCGGTGGAACTGAGCTTTGACAGAACTTATGGTTTTTCCCAGTCCGAGGAAATACGATTTAGGATTGGAGAGGATGCAGATCCGGTAAGTCTCGGAGAAGGGATTCCCGAGTGTTGCTGGTTGAGGGCTCGTATGCTAAGAAAAGGGTGTGAAGAGAATCCCAGGTTGATGAATATTCATAAGGACCCGATTCCTGTCAGCCAGAAGAGGACTATTTGCGATACTATTTCCTTTACTTTGCTGGAAAATAAGGAAGATGCTGTGCTGAAGCTTCGCACCTGGCTCGCTTTGAAAGGACGGCAGACAGTGTTTGTCCGCGACAGTTCAGGATGGCAGATCCATAATGATCTCCTTACCCATATCCAAAGAGAAGGAAATGCTGAAATTGCTGTTCTGAAACTTATTAACCTGCCCCAGGATTTGCTAATGGACGGGACTGAGAATATCCGAGTCTTATGCTATGAGACCGATTTTGGCGAATCACTTGTATTATCAGGCTCTAATGGACTGCCAGGTCAGAGATTTCCCTTGGAATTTCAGGATACGATCCTTAGGGAGCAGCTTTCCGTGATGGTGTATGAAGAAACAGAACAAGAGCTGAAACGCTGGACAGATTGGAAGTATATTTCTAAGTTATCCCAGGCAGGACCTTATGATCGCTCTTTTACCTATGATCGAGCCAATCAGGAAATCGTCTTTGGGGATAATGAGCAGGGGGCGGTACCTCAGGCAGGTGATCATAACATTGTAGTAACAAGGTGTGTCACAAGCAAAGGAAGTATGGGGAATATAGCCTGCGGGAGCTTTGAAGTCCTGGAATATGGAGATATAAGATGTATGCCCTATAATCCGGTTCCAGCATCTGGTGGTGGGGATGCAGAAAATATTGGAGATGCCATTGAGAGGGTCAAAGCCTCTCTGAAACAAGTTGGGAAAGCAGTGACAGTTGCCGATTACGAAGAGTTGGCTGCCGCAACACCGGGACTAAGAATCATGGGCGTTAAAGCCATTCCTTTTTATGATCCTGACAGCAGAGTTTCCGGAGAGAAACAGGCGCCTGCTACGGTTACGGTTGTTGTTCTTCCCTATAGTGAGGATCCTTTCCCAATGCCGGATGAACAGTTTTTAGTGGCTGTCGGAAAACATCTTGAAGATTATCGGCTGATTACAACCAATGTTAAGGTGATCGGACCTGTTTACATTAAGATTTCGGTTTATATAGAGGTTGTCCTGGAAAACAACAGATGGGAAACTAACGAAACAGTTATTAAGGCTGCCATCGCCTCATATTTCGAAACGGTTAGGAAGGGAATACCGGAGGGAAAACCGGGATTCGGCCAACCGATACGTGAAAGTATTATAGCAATGAAAATCGAAGCAGTACCAGGGGTTGTACATGTCAAAAAAGTTACCTTGGGTGTTCGATATAACGAAAGTTACAAGGACAAGTATGGTAATATAACGATTCCGCCCCACGGGCTTCCTTATTTGGGAGATCTGCAAATCCGTACGTTAAGTTAAGTAATTAATATAGTAACTTGAACTTAAAGTATGAGGAGGTGAGCTAAAGACATGGACAAGGGCAGAATGTATATAACACTTAACCGGAACAGGGAGTGGAAACGCAGCCTGTTGGTAAATCTCCAACTAGAGGATAACCAGCTTGTGTTTTCAGAAAGACCGGGGCCGGAGCAGGGAATGTTAGCGACAGGATTTATCATTACCGGATCTATTGACAGCACAGAACACGATTTTCAATGGGATAGTATCTCAATAGAGGTGGATTTACCGGAGAACTCGGTCCTTAAAGTTTCCTGCTTTGCCTGCGACAGCAGGGAAGTGTTGTTGGGAGATAATGTAGTAAACCTGGACAAATATATTAAAAATGCAGGAGAAGAAAATTTTTCCGGGCTTAAAGAGCTTAAGCCCCTTTTTCAACAAGCCTTTGAAGGTTCAACAGACGGTCTGTTGAGAGTCAGTGGACGGTATCTGTGGCTTAAGCTGGAGTTTCTGGTACCACAGCCGGAGCTCTTTTGTTTGCGGAAAATCAAGTTACTGCTGGCCGATGAGAAGATTATCCAGTACCTTCCCGAAATATATAGAGACGGTAAAGAAAATAATGATTTTTTTCAACGCTTTATGAAAATCTTTGACAGCATTTTTTTTGATATCGAAGAAAATGTGAACCGTCTGCCTGAAAAGCTGGACTACACTCAGGCCAAAGGGGATCTGTTGCGCTACTTGGCAGACTGGGTTAGTATTCAGGATGCTCAGAACATGGGGGACGAGGAGCTTAGGGAGCGTATCGCTGCCATTATGCCGGAGTACTTAGCTATCGGAACCAAGCCGGGTATTGAGAGGTTTGTAGAACGTGAACTTAAGGTTAGGCCAAGAATCATCGAGTTTTTCGATTATAAGCGAATGTTGTATGAAGGCCGTGACAAAGAGTTATACAAGGAGCTTTTTGGGACTAATCCATATAAGTTTTTTATACTGCTGCCTGCGGATGTTTTTAGCAGCCAAAATACTAATAGCTTTCTAAGAAAGTTAAAGAATAATATTCCAGCCTATACGGAGACGGAAATCGTACTTCTGAAGAAGAGAATCATTCTGGGAAAACATACATATCTTGGCATTAATTCCATGGTTGCTGAGTATAGCTATGTGAGCATCGATGAAAATATTGCCATATCTGACGATACCTTGATAGGAGGAAGTATAGATGAAGAATAAAACCCTATTTCCCATGGAACGCAACCGGTATTTTCATGGTAAGATGCTCACTGCAAGAGATCTTGAAGCCGAACAAAGATATTATAATAACAAGCGTCGGCTGGTCAACCGTTGTATTTTAGGAGCAGGGGTTGTTTGCGGCCTCGGTGTATACCTCAATGATGATACATCCTTCTCCTTAGAAACAGGGTTGGCTTTGGATTATTCCGGAAGAGAGATTGTAGTAACTTCTTCCATTATCCGAAAATTGCAGATGATTGAGGGATTTGAAGCCCTAGTCGGCCACGAGCAGGCCTACCTTTGTCTGGAGTATGAAGAACAGATGAGGGAACCTGTAAACAACATTGGTGTGGCAGACAATGACAGTCAGCAGTTCAACAAAATAGAAGAAAGCTTCCGGCTCTATCTGGATACTGAAGAGCCGGATGTCAATACACTTTTTGGAGAGTCGGGAAGAAATCATGTCCAGGTTCTATACTCCAGTAAAGGACTCGGTATTTACCAGATAGTTCCCGCAGTTGTTATGGCAGATCAGGAGTTTTCAGTAAGATATATGGTGGTCAAAGGTACAGAACTACCGCCGGTATCCTTTGAGTATTCATTTAAATCGGATTACCTAAAAAGTGTAGACGGTGATACTATCAAGATTGTTTATAATGAAGACAAAAATTCAGGACGTGACATTAATAGTATAGAGTATACCCTAAGAGCGGCTTCCGTATCGGATATGCAGGTGCCCTTCGGAAAGGGAAAGGCTACCCTTAAGCTAAGCATGGGGGATATCACCGATCAGGTTGAACTAGCTCAGAAATACGACATCTACATATGTAGAGACAGTTTAAGCTATGAGAAAATGTTAAATATAAAATTAAACAGTCTTGATAAGCAGATGTCCGGTGAAGACACTCCTATCTATCTGGCTAAGATTGATTTTGTCAGCGCAGGGAACACTCACATTCTCAGGAAGATAACTGCTCTGCCCTTTGAGCAAAGAATTTCCGGTATTCCCGGACGGGTAGCTGGAAATCAAACCTCGGAGAACATTCCCAAAGATATGCTCAAAAGTGTTACAACAGAAGTAGAAATGTTGCAATACTGGCAAAAGCCAGAGGTTTCCGCTAAATACAATCCAGATAAACAAAGCATCAACTTCCATTTTGGGCTGGCCTCCTCCGAGGCTTACGACTATGCAACCTCTTCTGGGGTTGTAGGCGTGCCCTTGTCAGGCGCTATCCGAGTCAATTCTAGATATGTTTCCGAAGAGGTACCCCATAACCTTGGGATTGGCAATGTTAGTCTGACATTTGCTGTAGAATTTGGAGACAATGAAAACAGGAAACTATTGTTTGGCAATGGGGATATTTTTAGTCCAAAAAACGAAGGAAAAATTGTCCCGAAGGTGGAAGTAGCTGGCATCCTTAATCCTGATACTGGTACTTTTCGAGTTGGAATCAGATGTTTGGATCATGTGGAAGGGCACATAATCAGGGTACGTTGGTTTGCCTACAAAGTTACAAGGGATACCGCCGATATGCGTTCCAAGGACAATGTCAGTGTAAAAATCAAACCGGAGATTCACAAGATGAAGGTCCTGGATAGAATCCAATTTGAAGCAGAAGTCAGCGGAACTGCGGACAAAAGTGTCATCTGGAGTATCCAAGACGATGAGGGTGGAAAGATCGATCAGAACGGACTTTACCAAGCACCAAGCAAGCCTGAAACCTATGAAATAGTAGCAACAAGCACCGCGGATCCGGCTGCTAAAACCAGTGCATTTGTAATTGTAGAGGAATAAGGCATCCAGAGGTCGGATAACAGAGGCCAAAGATCAGAAAGGGAATACATCAATCTGACACATCCGGCTTCTGACCTCTGATTTCTGAGTTTAGGAGGGAATTATGGATACCCTTATTCAGGGGGGAAAGTATCAGGTTCTTGAAATACTTGAACAACACGAGGACTACAAAGCTTGTCTCTGTATTGATGTGGAAACAAACAATGATTATAGGCCAATGATTTTTAATATTTACGAAAAATACGAAAACATTAGAAAGTTTTTACCAACATTTTATAGTTTGAACCAGGAGCAGCATGCTGAATTCATCTGCATCATGTCCGGACAGCATAGTATTACGGCAGTTTTTGAGTATCATTCGGGTATTAAGTTCCTAAACTTTTTTCAGCAGGTGGATAAAGAGGATTTTGAACTGCGCTGCAAATATGCTTTCCTTCTTCTGGAGGTGTGTTTGATGTTGGATACAGTTCCAGATTTTATGGCTTATTCGTGCCTTGAACCAGAAAATATTGTTATTTCCGAAAAGATGCAAAAAGTAAGGATTAATTACATTATTCGTCCCTTGGAGATAGGCAATGAACCATTTAAGTGGAGAAAAATAGCATTTCTTCTCGAACATATTTTTGTTAAGAACCGCTTTGTACCAAACGAAATATGGGACTACATAGAGGATTTGAAACAAAATAGGGATGACAATATTGTCGGAGCATTTTCGCGGTGGAAAGAAATATCCGGAGGACTATTGGAGGAACATATACGTCTTAAGCAAGAAAAATTTATTTTCTATTGTATACGATGGCTGAAGAGTTCTTTTAGACAACGGCTCAAAAGAATTTTTAGAAAAAAATAACTTTTTAGTTATCAGTTCGGAGGTATGATTTTGTTTAAAAAAGTACTGAGTTTAATAATTATTTTTGTGGCAATATTTTCCTTGGTATTTATTTCCTATGCCAATGGACTGATTTCGAAAATTTTTATTCAGACAAATCATGGCAATACACTGGAATGTTCCCATGCTGTGGACCGGAGCGGTAATATTTATTATATTCTTAAGGAACAGAATCAATCATCCCTTATCAGTCTAGATTCCACGGGTCGCCAAGTCTATAAAAAGAATATTCTTAGTGTGGTCGGAAAAGATTGTATTTTTGACAGTATATATGTAAGCCAAGATAAATCTTTGCTACTTACCGTTTACAATCTCATACCCAACACTTCTACTATTAAGCAGGTTGGGGTCTATATGTTCAGGGACGACGGCAGTTTTGTCGCTCAGGTTTTCAAACGCGACGTCGAACGATTCTATGACAGTAAATTTCGTCTTATCTCTAATATGAGCGATGATGATAAGAATATTTATTTTGGTTTTTTAAATGGTACTTCTGTGGACATTTTTGCCTACGAAAAAGGAAATAAAAGTCCAATAATAAGTACTAATGAATACCCTCTGGGGGATATATCTAACAAAATTAATACTTTTTTTGTTCTTCCTTCAGGCGAAGCAATTTTCAGCTTGGAAGGGGGGTCACTTCTTAAAAAGTCCCGTAACAACGTTGATACTACCTACAAGTTCAGTGGCAAGACTATTGTGGATCGGTTTTGGTTTGGCGGAAACCAATTTTATTGTAGGGATGCAATGAGCGGCAGCATTTATGTTTCAACTTTATCAAAGTTAGACCCAGCCATTGTTATAAATGGTAATAAGGTCATTTCAGATAAAGAAGGGATAAGATTTGGGCAACTGGATCCAGTAGCAGTGGGTAATGTGGGTAATGTTATGGGAATACTGGATAAGAATGGAATCAACAGCATATTCCTCGGTGGATTTGCTTTTTTACCAGAGATAGGAAAAACCGATACATCTGATCGGAACGATTTGACCCTGTGGTTTCTCTTGGTGGGTATATTAGCAGGTACTATTATTGTGTCTTTATTGTTGTGGGATTTCTACTGCAAATTTTTGCATATGAGGCTTTCTATCTTGTACAGGCAGGGCTTCCTTGTGATTTTAGTCATATTCCTAGCTTTGTATTTTCTTACCAGCTATATTATAGTCCCAAAATCCGAAGAGATGCAGAGTAAGATGTACCTTACAGAGCAGGTGAAAGCGGGCCAGATGTTCATTGCTGCGTTTAAAGCAGATTCAGGGGGCACTCAACTGGATATCAACAAGTCCAGTGCTTTCTTCGATCGGTTTAGAGAGAATCTTTCCTCTTCTTTGTCATTTGCCCAGTCCGTTAAAGAAACCAATACCGGCGGAGATACTTTCAAGAGGTTGGCTGGTCAAGACAGATATGAAACAGCCATTCAAATTGCTAAAACCGGATGGCAACAGTCTGAATATGCTATGTTGGCTTATGGTGAAAATTATCCGGATGCTCTAGCTGCAGTTCCATTAGCTAAAAAACAAAATGCTCCAATTCTTTTGACTGATAAAGATTCTTTAAACCCTATAACAAGTACTGCGTTGCGTGATCTTAAAGTAAAAACTGTTTACATAATAGGAGGAAAAGTAGTTATTTCGGCCGCTATTGAGAACCAACTAACATCCGATGGTTACTCCGTAAAACGAATAGCTGGTCAAGACAAATATGCAACAGCAATTAAAATCGCGGAAGAATTAGGTGACATCAAAGAAGTAGCGGTCACTACCGGAGATGATTATGCAGATGCCTTGTCTATCGGAGCAATAGCAGCTCAAAAGCAAATGCCAATAATTTTAGTTCCGAAAGATAATCTAACAAGCAGTATTCAGAATTATCTTAGCACTAAAAATATTGAAAAAGCTTATGTAATTGGTGATCAATTTCTAATCAGTGACAATGTAGTTGGTAAATTCAAGAACCCTGAAAGAATATTAGGTAAAAATAAATACGATCGGAATATAGCTATCTTAGATAAATTTAAGGATGGCTTTCAGCGTGATAAATTATGTCTGGCTACTGGTGAGAATTTTGCTGATGCTCTTACAGGTGCTGGTTATGCTGCGAAAAACAATGGTGCTGTCGCGTTGGTCAAAAGTGATCTCCCTGTCTCAAATAATAACTTTATCAAGGGAATTCCGACTTCTTTAGCCAATGTTACTGTTTTTGGAGGGGAATCAGTCGTTCCTTCATCCTTAGTTCAGGAAATTTTTGGTGTTAGTCTTAAACCTCAAACGCTTAATACGGCCGATATTAGTTTTATGGCCAAAGACGGTGGATATAGTGTTGCAGCGTCCAATACCCGGCGTGAGGTAGGCTTTCCTGCGGCTTTGATGGGCTATGGGAAAAACTTTTCCAGCGAGATCCAAAAGGCAGAGACAAATACCGTCATATCTTATGAAGTAATGACTCAAAGAGGTCGGGGACTCTGTGTCTTAATGCCGACAGGGCTGACACTATCCGGTTCTCCCGTAACCCTGAGTATGGTGGTAGGCTTGGATAGCCTGGATAAGGACACTTCCGTCATGACAGGAACAGTTACCAACTATATGAGGATTATCGGCCTTGTACTGGTATTGCTGGTCATACTTGTGGAATATTTTAATGTATTTAATGTCAGAAAGCTTAAAAAGGGAGTAGATGAGATAGCGGCTGGTGATTACGGAAGAGAAATTGATGTTCATTCAGGCGATGAAATTGAAGACTTGTCCGATTCCATCAGAGCTTTAGCTTTGAATATTTTGAGTACCACTATCAGCCTAGACAAACTGAACGCTTCATATTACAGGTTTGTTCCCCTGAGATTTCTTGAGATTCTGGGAGAGACCCATATCGAGAATGTCGGCAAAAGGTCCCAAGGTTACAAGGAAAACATGGTGATGATGTTTTTACGCTTTAAATTTCTGACCAGTAGGGGAGAAAGAAGCGAAGAGATTTTTGCCAAGATTAATGATGTTGTTGAAAATATTGTCCCGATTGTAAGCGAAAACAAGGGCACAGTATATAATTTCTTCCCAAATGGGTTTAATGCCGTATTTGAAGGCAGTTCTGAGGTAGCTCTGCAAGCAGCGTTAAGAATTCGGGAGGTACTTGGCGCCTTGAACCAACAATGGAAAAGAAACGGACAGGATGAGGTGGATATTCGGATTTTTATCACCAAAGGAAATATTATGTTAGGGTTTATTGGAGATGAAAAACGGATGGAACCTGCGGCCATATCCAACGAAACTCAAAAAGCTTGGCCAATAATTCAACTGTGCTTTGACAGTGACATTTATATTGCCTGTACAGAAGAAATACAGAAGGAACAACCGCAAGGTGCCTATCGGAATCGGAAGATTGGCGAGGTAGCAATCCGGGAAGAAAAAGTACAGCTTTTTGATCTCTATGACAGTGACCCTTATACGCTCTTGAAGGTAAAGGAAGTCCACGCTGACAAATTTGAATTGGGAGTTAACCTCTTTAGAAAAGGAGACTATGCCAAGGCAAGGAATATATTTATGGATATTATTAAACACTCTTCTCAGGATGGGGCAGCCCGTAATTATATGTATATTGCCGAACATAATCTGCGTTCGGAGCAAAAACAAAATGCTTACACCACTATTTATGAGTTAGAAAGAATGCGCTGATAAGGAGGTTCCAAGATTGCTTAAGTTGATTCTCAGAAATCTTGAGATGTTATACCGAACAATTAAAAGTTTGATACTTAGACCATTAATGATGTTAAAAAACAAGTTAATGATGCTACTCAATATCAGTAAATTATTGAATAAACTTACTAAGTTCCTTACTTCTTTATTGGCGAAGATTAAATTGAAACCTGAGAAGCGGAATGACTATGTGGATGCAGGACGAGTATTTATTGCCAAATCCTTGATTGTGATTGTACTTGTGCTTATCATTGCAGTACCGCTGGTGATTTACTATTTTGCCTGGCCTTGGCTGGTAAGCATGTTTTTTACAGCTAAGTTATTTGAGGGACAACCTAAGATTGCAGAGTATAACGGCAAAGTAGAAATCTATTACGAAAAAGAATTGAAAAACCTGATGTATAAGGGGCGGCTGTCAAATGGGAAATATATAAACATTGGTGAGGCGTTTTATAAAAATAGCATGCCAATGTATTCTGGTAACTATTTAGATGGTAAGTATGATGGCAAGGGAACATGGTATTCGGAGGATGCCAAACAGTACTATAAAGGAGATTTCGTTGGGGGTAAAAAGACGGGCATGGGACAGATTTTCCAAGCCGGCAAGTTGTTCTATGATGGAGATATGAAGGATGATAAAAAAGCAGGCTCTGGAAAACAGTATTATGCTGACGGGAGTATAGCTTATGAAGGTGCTTTTGCGGAAGATGTTTTTGAGGGAGATGGAACTGAGAATTATCAGGGAGGAAAAGTAAAGTTCAAGGGTGCATTCAAAGGAGGTTTGTATACTGGCAAGGGTGTAATGTATAACGAGAAGGGTACCATGATCTACGATGGTAGTTTTGAAAGGGGACTTTTTAGCGGGGCCGGACGGTATTACGGCAAGGAAGGACAATTGGTATATGATGGATCTTTCGTAAGCGGCCTTTTTGATGGCACGGGAAAATTGTATAAGAATGGAACGCTTTTTTATGAAGGCAGTTTTCTTGGCGGTATGATGTCTGGAAATGGAACCCTTACTGATGATTTTTCAGGAGTAAAATATACAGGCCCCTTTGAGAACAATGATATTGCCTACGGGAAGCTGTTCAATATGAAGGTTGAAGATATTTATACCGCTTTTTTTAAGGGGCTTACAGAGGATACCTCTAAGACATATTACTTTTACTTATCTAATCAGGCCTTTGGTTTAGTCTTAAAGTTAGCTTATGCCAATGAAGTAGATCCGGCAAAACTGGTGGATGTCTTCATGCTCCCCAAAGAGGGCGGCCTTACAAAAATTCAAGAAATAGCGGACCTTAAGCTTCCGGGGATTTATGGAATCGGCGAAACTGGAGAGAGTGCGGCGGATGGGGATGCAGCATTCTTACTGGGATTAGAGTTGGGAAATATGAAGTATTACAATGCCAATTATGTTGGCTATGGGATATGTTACTGGACCAGTCCTGACACTGGAGATGTGGCTATGATCGAGTGCTATCCTTCTTTAGAGTCCCTTACCAAAGATGCTAAGGAGGTAATGGGAGGAACGACACCGGAGACAGCTGAAGTAGGGAATAATCAGAAGTATGCAATTTACTTCACAGACCTGGGCTTGGACATGAAGGATTTCGCCAGCCTTGGTTATTAGCAGTTAGTGTGGAGGCCGGGAATGAACAAAAGATTTACAGTGTTACTACTATTTTTATTGGTACTGCTTCCAATGATTTTAACAGGCTCAGTGCGTGCAGAGGATACGGGAGCCACCCTGAAAGAAGCCGTTCGAGTTGCCTTAACCTTAAATTCACAAGCAACTCCAGCTAATACAGTTGCTTTAAATGTGGCTGAAGTAGTAATCGATCTGGACTTTGCCCGTAAAAAGTATCAATCTTTAGAAGAACGGCAAAAAATACTAAAACTTGAAGCTGACCAAGCGGACAATGATTTCAAGATGGGTAAAATCAAGGCCAAGGCTCGTGACGCCTTGAAACAAGAAGTTATCCAAAACGACTTTGATTTAAACTTTTATAAAATGCAGATTGATAATGGGGAAAAAGGATTCCAAAGGTTAACAGGAATATCAATTCCTGTAAATTTTGCCTATGATGGTTCTTACCTGATTACGGATGCCAGTAAACTAACGCTGCCACCTTCAGTAACACAGGGAAAGGATGCTCAAGCGCTGGAGAAGCAATTAAACGATGCTATTGTCGCCTTCAGTAAACTCGGGACCTTGATTTCGGCTTATATCGATGCAGGAGAAAAATTGGTTGAAGCTGAAGACGACTTCAAAACAGGCAAAGTGAGTAATACGGAGCTTGAAGCTGCTAAAGTTACTAAGGAAAAGGCTAGGATAGATGCCCTTGAAGGAAAGGCCCAATATTCAAAGCTCTTATATGAAATGGATTGTAGCTTGCAGGGAGCCATTTCACGGGACGTGAAAAAACTATCTGACCCTATTTTTCAGTAAGTAATAATCCGATAATGCAAGAAAGGAAGTTGTTGCTGTCAATGGGTGATTACAATGCCATTTATGAAGCAGGACAGTCTCTTGTGGAGTTGTTCAGGCGAGAAATAACGCCGTTGCCTATCAACAACCCTGAAGGTATTGGCTTATGCATACCCCATGAACCTGGGGATTTTCAACTCACGGTCTGGATTTATAATATTGAAGAACATAACGACACGGGTATAAATTCTGGATTTATCACCGATCCGTTCAATCCCCAGCAGGAACGGTATGCCTCCTTGCAGCTGCGCTGTCATGCCCTCATATCGGCCCATTCCAAAGCGCCTATCCAAACTAGGTTGACGGATGAATATAGAATTATCGGGCGTGCTTTACAGATTATTTGGGACAATCCGATTATTCCGGGTGAAAAGCTGACGGGCTCCCTGGCAAACGGTGGAACACCCCTTCAGCTTCAATATCTAAAGCTCAATAACGATGATATCAGCAAGATATGGAATAGTGCAAACAAGACTGTTAAGCCGTCCTTTGCATTACATATTGCCTCCCTCATGATAGATTCTAACCGTATAAGACCTGTGGGTACCAGGGTAAGCAGTGCAAGTATTAACCTCAGACAGAAGTGAATAAGCGGGTAAAGAGGAAGAATGCAGTGAATACATATATTTCGATTATTTTTAAAATTATGGACCATTTCAGGAAAAGAACCTTGTTGGCTCCTGAAGTTAGCATTTATTTAAACAACCAAAGAATTAAGCCTTTATATAAGCCTGGAGGTTATTTCATCTTTACAGATTTACCATCGGGACGGGCCTCTTTTGAAATTGTCTCTCCTATTTTCAGAACTAAAAAGGTTGTTGCCGATATCTTGGAAGCGGGCAACGGGTACATTATGAACCATCTTATGATGAGCCCTTCAAGAAAATATCCCTTTGGCGGCCCTGTTACAACAGTATCGGGAACAATTACTATGGGTGGGGTGCCCTTTACCGAACAGCAGTTTCACATAATTCCCGGGGACGGTGGAGAAGTGATGAAGATAGCCGAGGATAAAGCCGAGGCTGGGAATAATCTCCTAAAGCTCTTTGTTGCAGTACCAGGACGTCAGCTATCAATTCCGGGCAAGTTCATGATTAAAGACAAGGAGGAGGCGAAGAGAGAGTTCTGCTTAATCACCCAGAACGCCGATCAGGACGGCAGGTATCCACTTGAAAAGGGGATGGCCTACAGCCACCTGCGTGCTACTCCCCTAGTTGAAGTGATTGAGTGCGCTACTTCATTAGACGGAAGCTTCTTTACAGCATTGCCGGATTTAAAAGAAAGGAAGGCTTCCCTGGATGTCCTTGTACAGGAGACAGCCGGAAATAGTATCAGAAGGACATTTGAGATTGAAGCATATAAGGAAAACAATCTTGCCGATATCGAAATAGAGAATAACTAGTGAAAAAAGGAATAATAAGGATGAGATAAATATGGGAATGTTGGTAGTCAATACAGCGCTCACCATGTGTTCTTTTGGGGCAGCTCCGGTGCCTTTGATGGCAACCAATGCACTGACTGTACTAGGTTTGAATCAACCTGCGGCGACAATAATGGATTTACCAAAGGTGCCCTACGGCGTGTGCATTTCCATGGCAAATCCAGCCGTAGCCTCGGCTACATCGGCTGCTATGGGAGTTCTTACGCCCATGCCGTGTACACCGTTGGTGCCAGCCCCCTGGGTGCCAGGTTCCCCGACTGTGTTGATCGGCGGTATGCCGGCGCTTAATGATTCAAGCAAGGCCATGTGTAGCTATGGGGGTGTCATATCGATAACAATGACTCCGGCTGTGACGGTACAGGTGCCATAAATACTAAAATGTACAGGAGAATGTTAATGGTGAAAAATAAACTGCTTTTTATCGTGCTCCTTCTAGTGGCTCTTTTGGCAGTGATGTTCAGCTCTCTGAATATTAAGGATCGTTCCATCCGTGAAGTGTATGAGGATTTGACTTTCATGCGCATTTCCCTGGAGGCTAGGCAGTATATCAGCCAAGTTGAGTATGACATTAAATACGGAAGACAGTTGGATAACTTTTATGATATGCAGGAAACGCTGAAAGGTGTTCAAAGCTGCTCTTCATATATGGAAGGGGCTTATATCGTTTCTGCTTCAGCAAAGCTGCTCTATCAAAGCGGCCTGAAAGAGGGGATCAGCCTAAACATTCCAAAGGATCAGGAGTACTCTACAGGAAAGCTTTTTATCATGGAGGAGGATGTCGGGTACTACTACCTGACAAATCCCATCAAAGATGGGAGCGGAAAGATCGTCGGATATCTAATCATGTGTATAGGCAAGAATGCTGTCAGTAATGCTGTTTCGGAATATAACCTACAAAATAAAGAGCAAACAGCAATGATTGTTTTGGAAATATTTGGAGTTAACCTTTTTATACTAAGTCGCCTTCGACCCAATAAGAAAAACCAGGTGGCTTTAAAATTGATGCTGGTCCTATCCATAACGGTGACAGTAGCCGCCGCCCTAGATTCCGGCGTGGTCTTGGCAAGGTTTTATCAGGTTGTGAACGATGCCGCGCACCAGTCAGCCGATAAAATGGCTCAGGCACTTCAAAGTGAAGTGGATTCGGTAATAGCAAAAGGTGTTTCTGCAGATAGGATTTATGATTTAAATGGATGGCTAGCCAAAAGTAGCAGTGAACTAACTATTGTCACTTCATTAACTCTTGATAGAAACCAAAAAATATCCGCGACGGTCTCCCAGGCTTATATCAACAGCTATTTCAATAAGTTTTTGCTGCGCATCTCTTTACTGTTGCTTACCTGTGCGCTGGGCGGATTTGTGGCTTGCAGGACAGTCATCTTATTTAGCAGACCGAAAGCAAACGGCAGGGAACCTGCAGTTGGTAAAGGAGCAGTCCATGTTTAAGCTTGCAACAACAAAATCAATACGGCAAGAACTTACTAAAAACTGGGAATACAATGCACCCCTAATGAATGTGGTAGAAAGAAACTGCCATGAGGATGTGAAAATGATTGGGGATTCCGTACGAATAAGGGATAAAATTAGCGGGGCCTACCTGTTTTCTCCTGCGAATTGGAACGAATTGAAGATTTTGCTGGAGGATGTAGGCGAAAAACTTGACACTTTCATGATCAATACAGGAATCTATAATAAGGAAGTTCTTCGGAAGTTTCCTCTAGCAATTATCAGTGAATATGATTTTTACGTGCTGAATAAAAAGGACAAAGTCCATGGCGGTCGCGCAGGCGAGGATTTTGAGATAACAAGTCTGGATTTGAATTGGTTAGACTTCATCCTGGCTCGCTACAAGGATAAGGAATTTGGCCATCAAAGCTATATCTTCGACAGGATACTTTATGGTTTGGGGCTTGGACTTCTGTATAAAGGGGAGAAGGCGGCTTTCGTATTACAGCACAAGAACGGAGAAACGGGAGCTCTGGTTGTGGAGGAGAAATATAGAAGATTGGGGCTAGGAGGTGAGCTTCTTAAACACTTCAACAGAGTGCTTTTTGAAAAGAACTCTATACTTTTCGCCTTGGTTGAGAAGAACAATATTGCCTCGGCGAATACGATGATCAACGGTGGATACAAAAAAGTAAGCAATAATATCATATGGGTGTACCATAATGAAGAACGGTACGCTATACCTACCGTAGGACAGGGTAAATAACTGTCTTGATAAAATAAGAGGCGGGTAAGAGAGAATGAAGCAAAGAAAGCTATTTTTAGTAAAGATTCTGATGTTTGTCTTAGTAGGATTAGTGGCTGTATCCGGTTGTGGCAATGGATCGGAATTCGGAAAGAGCGAGACTCAACAGCAGTTAGCAGTGGATGCTTCCGCGGGGGCAGGAATACATAGATTTCCCTCCTCACCAGTAAAAAAACCGGATGGCGAGAAATTCCGGATTGCTTATGTGGACATTGATCCATATCCTGTAACTGGAAGCATGCTCTATTATGTTTTAGAAAGCCTGAAACAAGATGGCTGGGTCAAATATGATTCTTTGCCTGTCACGTCGGACAATGTGGACGCGAAGGTGCTTGTTGACTGGTTGTCCCAGCGCGATCTTGGGCCTTATATTGAGTTTGTCAGTTCAGCAAATTACTATCTGGCTTATGATGGTGAAGAAGCGACGGGGAAAAGTCTGAAAGAACATACCGCGAAAAAGGATATTGACTTAGTCTTTACAATGGGTACCTGGCCTGGGAGATTTGTCAAAAGCTTGGATCTGGGGCTGCCCATGTTAGTATATGGAAGCATAGACCCTATAGGCGCAGGAATTGTCAAGTCTGCAAGTGATTCGGGAGATAAGAACATCTGGGCCCAGGTGGACCCGTCGGCCTTTACCCGACAGCTTCAGTTTTATTATAATACAATCCACTTTAAAAATATCGGTATGGTCTACAACGACGAGATAATCGACTCCATCCCCGACTATCAAAAGACGGCTGAAGCTGCTGGCTTCAAAATTACCAAGGTTAAGGTTCCTAAACTTGTGAGTAAAGATCCAGAGGATGAGAACAGGTATTATGCAAGTTTAAAAGAAATATACACCAGGCTGGTCCAAGAAGAGAAGATAGATGCCTATTTGATCAATACCGACATTATTACGAACGATTTAAGGATCAAAGATCTTTTTCAGATATTTTATCAGGCAAAAATCCCCGTTTTTGTTCAGATAGGAGACAATTTTGTCCAAAACGGTGCTTTTATGCTGGTCTCGCCTCGGGATTATAAAGGGATGGGTGCCTTTGCGTCAAACACAATCGGAGCAATATTTAACGGAGCCAAACCAGGGGATTTGCCTCAGGAGTATGTTAGTTCTCCATATCTGAGTCTGAATCTGGATGTCTCAGAAAAGATTGGCTTTACTCCGAGTTTTGAAATGCTTCTGTCTTGTGAGCATATTTATTCAAATCAGAATCAATAGGAGGCCATCCCATGAAATCAAGTAACATGCGAAAATGGTTAATATCAACTTTTACTGCCTTGATCGTCTCAGCATTTTTATTTGTCTGGTGGATGAGCTCTTCAGATTTTGAAGGTAGCTACCGCGAGATTTCGCAGCAATATTACGGGGTTATCGGCGGGCAGGTTGTCAACGAGGTTGAGACTTCCATCAAATATGGAAAAGAGCTAGATTCTTTTTATGATGTCAGCAGTATATTCGGAAAGCTGACAACCTTGTTGCCAACTCATGTTAAGGCAGTTATAACTAACAGCCGGGGAGAGATACTTTACACTTCTTTTGACAGTTCTGTCGATAAGAAAGACTACCTTGCAGTCTTCCAGAATCCGCATGTACTGGCAAAGGTCCAAAATTTGTCCAATGAACAGAACTATACATCACTGGAACAGGACAAGTATGAGATTATGCTTTTGCCCATTTCCGATAAAAACCAAACCGTTGTGGGTAGCTTTTCCCTGATCTATCCGGCTGCGGCCATCATTGAGGAGCTTAAAGCGGAACGCATGGGAAATCTTAAAATATCGCTTTTGGTTTTGATTATTGCAGTCTTCATCCTGATTATTTTCTTAAGCTTTGTTCCTATCCCAGATGAAAAGGATAAGGATCCCAAAGAACGTCGCCAAAGGAATACCCCTTGGGCAAGACGTAGGCAACTGACGATGTTCATTGCTCCTGCCCTGATTATTATGCTGGGCATAGCTGTTCAGAGCACGATTATGTATAATCAGTATCAGATAAAATATAAAACCGCTTTATCAGAAAGTGCCCATGGGATTCTTACCTATGTAAACAATTCTATTGCTTCGTTGCATCAGAAGGGTGTTCCCTATGAAAAAATGCAGGGCATGTCAGACTATCTGACCAGCAAAGTCAAGGAAACACCTATCTTATGGAATATCCGGGTCTACAAGGCTATTGCTGATACAGGGGAAGCTTTGAATAGGGCGAATACCTGGGGAATATCTGCTCCATTGGCACCTGAGGTCAAGAGTGAAAAAATGCAGGTTGAAATTCAGATTTCTCAGGAGTATTTGGACAGGAAAATGCTCAACATGCTTTTGGAATTTATGGCAACTTTGATTGTATCAGCAGTTGTCATCTTTGAAGTCATGCGGCTGCCGGACATCCTGATTTTCCGAAGAAGCAATCAGTTTAATACTAGTTCCCCAGAACAATATCACAAAATAACAGCTAGCCTTCGGATTCTTAGTTTTGTTGCTTTTATGGGGATGTATGCAAGCATGCCTTTTTCAGCTATTCTTATGCGGCACTGGGAGGCGCGGATTTTCGGCCTTTCCACAGACATTGCTGCTATCTTGCCTATGACGCTGGAATTGCTGGCAGTGATGTTATTCTCTATGCTGTTTGCTCGATTTTTTAGCCGATCGGGACAAAAGACATTTATCTATGGTGCAGGGTTCTTGATTATTTTGGGCAATGCCCTCTGTGCAGTAGCGACAGGCCCTTTGCAGCTAATACTCTTCAGAGGGGTCTGTGGAATTGGCTTTGCAGGCCTCAAACATGTCTTAAATACTGTTATCTCTTTAGGCACCGAGGGAGATGAACGGACCGGATTGAACATCGCTAGTATGAATGCGGGGCTCCTTGGCGGAATTATGTGTGGAGGTTCAATTGGTGCTCTGATTACCAATTCTATGGGTATGTCGTTTACATATCTGTTTACGGCAGGAATACTATTCGTATTCATCATTATGATTCTGTTTACAATTCCCTGGAAGCTTTTAAAACAGAATATGAAGAATAACAAAGTCAAGGAAGAAATAGGAGTCAAGGGAACGTTTCACGCACTGCTTAATGGCAAGGTGCTAAAATATCTAATTATGGTAACTCTGCCTTTGAATTTAGGCTTGATGTTTATTGTGGCCTTTATTCCGGGCTATATCCAGAAGATGAACCTGCCGGTTATCATCATCAGTTATGGATACCTGTTTAATGGCCTGGCGGGGATTTATCTAGGTGCTTTCCTGGCCAAAAAGATGACAGAGAAACTGGGCAGGAATCTTTGTGTATCGGTGATGCTTGTTATGGGAGGGATCGGCATTCTGGTAATTGCTTTCTGGTCTGCAGCAGGCATTATTCTTATCTCTACAGCATTGATGGGTCTCTTCGACGGTTTTGGTTCTCCGGTGGCAATGAATTACTTTATTGAAATGCCGGAAATCAAGAATAAATTTGGAGTTATAAACTCCCTGGCCTTCTTGGGGGTCATAGGTAATGCAATCCAGATGATAAGTCCCATTGTCTACGGCTGGATGATGCAGATGCCGACGGTTTCCAGCGTAAATCCGCTTATGATTATGGGTGTGGTTTATCTTTTGTTTGCCGCCGCATTCCTGTTTCCGATAAGGAACGGCGTGAATTGCAGGAAAGAATTGAACTCTTAAATTGGCTTCGTGGTGTATGGGAAACTATTTATATTTAATGCTCCGCTACTTTTGAGAAAGGCGATGTTAAGTATGAGGGAGAATATCTTAAAACAAGCCAGCACTATTCAGAGATCAGCGAAAAAGGGACGGTCCATTCCCCAGGCGGAACAACTGCCAAATAGTGTTATACTTAATAGGATGAACGGAACCGATTCCATTGGCGTCAGTGTGCAAGATCGCATGGATTCACTAAAGAGCAGCATCCTCTCACGTATGCCCGTAATACCTCCACATCAGCAGGATCAGATACCATTAGCGGAAAGCGAGGCAGAGAGGCTTTCTGCCAATGTTTACGGCTCAACACCCGACGATGCTAAATCGGCCATGGGAAGTAAACTGGGAGCAGATTTTTCCTCCGTTCGTTTCCATACTGATGCGGGTTCCGCCGCGAAGGCAGATGCCATGGGAGCCCGCGCTTTTACAGTAGGTAACGACATATATTTCGGCTCCGGCGGTTATGAAGCCTCTGCTGCAGCCCATGAATTGGTACATACGGTGCAGCAGGGTGCTGTAGACGGTACAAGAGTTAGTGTAGGGGCACCTCTGGGCGGTGTGCAAATGCTTCCAAATCCCTTTAAATGGCTTAAACGCAAAATAAAGGGCCAAACGGTAGAAGAGCAGGAGGCGGAGGAGCAGAAAGAAGCGGAGATGAGTAAGATAGCCGCAGACAGGAAAGCGGCGGCTAAAGCTGATAAAGAACTCCGCGGCACTCCTTACGGGGCCGAGGGTAACAAACGGATAGGCGTCGGCGAAAAACTGAAGCATGCCGCTTATACGGTGGGCAACGCCATAGCGTCCCCTTTCCGGGATATGCGAAGCGCCCATCATAAGGAACTTGACGACCTGAACCTTAACCGCGCCGCTTACAACCAGCTCAGCACGTGGGAAAAATTTAAGCATACCGTTAAAAATCCTCTCGCCCATATCCGTTCAGGTGAAAAAACCATGCAGGATTCCGTGAAACGCCATATGAAGGGCGATGTTATGTCCCAGATTGAAGCGTTCGGGGCGCAGCTCGAGGCGGGAGAAGAGGCTCTCAATCCAAAAGACCAAGCAGCAGCCAACAAACTGACAATGCAGGAAAAATTGGCAAAGGGAAAAAGCGCTTATTCCGGGAGAGGCGTGGTCAATCTCAAGCATGTGGACACTGCGAGTTTGGAGGCCGACAGAGAAGCCAAGCGCAAAGCGATGCTGAAGGAGCAGTATCTGAAGGAAAAAGCGCTCAAAGCACAAGGAAAAACCGACGATCCCCTTTTAGATAACGCTTTAGCCAACACCCAAGTCAGAGCTCCGATTACCACTCCCAGCGCAGACAAAAGAGCCGCCGCCTCTGAAGCCGCGACAAAAAATAGTCTTGCAGCGTTAGAAAAAAAATCTGATGCATCCTTTAAAAACTATAATTTCAGCCGAGGCAGATCTCAAGCGATCGAAGCCAACAAAGCTCTCCTTGGCGGCCGGACGCTGAAGCGGCCGGATATGGCAAATCCCGGCCAGGGTCCGGTCGAAGACAGCGACACGGCCGATACCGTCGGTACTATCGCCGACGCGGTCAGCAGCACGGGAAAACAAGTCAGCGGAATCGGCGGCAAGTTGGAAAGCGCCGGGAAAATTGGAATTAATTTTGGCGGCTTGACGGGAGCGATGCAAGCCATGTCGCCGTACTCCGCCGCTGTGGGTAATTTAGGCGGTTCGGTTAAAGAAGCTATAGATGTGGGAAAAGAAGCCAAGAAGGCCCACGAACAGCGCAAACAGGGCGATACGGCCGGCGCTGTCGCACACAGTTTTGATTCCGCCTCCCACGTGTTCAGTATTGGCGGTAAAGTAGCTGGTTCGGTCGGTAAATTTGCCTCCACAGCTTCAACGCTGGGGTCAGTGACAGGCGGTATCGCATCAGGGGCTAGCCTTGGTGCAAATATAGCGAAGACGGGCGCCGGACTTGCCCAGGGCATCCAGGGATCCCTGACAGCTAAGCATTCCGATCAACTGATGGATAAACGCGAATATGAGGCCCGGCACGGAAAAGCTGTCTCCGCGGATGAGAAGAATGTCTTGAAATCTGGGGCTCAGTTTAGACGCCAGGCGGATGTTGAGAAGGCGTACGGTTATTCTAAGGCTGTGGCCGGCGGCCTGGGCGCCGTCGGCGATGTTGTGAATATAGCCGGTACCGCATCCGGCATGGGCGCGGCGCCTGGCGCAATAGCCGGTGCGGTACTGGGCGCAGCCGCGTCGGGTGCTGAATTTATCGGTAAGAAAGTAGCGGATAACAAACTGAAGGATGTTCAACATACCGTCGCCAATCAGGAAGTTGGTTTGGACAGTGCCGTCAACAAGCGTCTGAAGGCTAAATACAGTGAAGAACAATGGCGTAAGATGAGCGGCGACGAGCGTTCCAAGGCCAGAAAGAAAGAAGATAAAGTCTTAATGTACTATCACGGTCAGAAACAGGGCGATCTGGAACAGTTCACTGTGGAAGAGAGCCAGAAACGCGCCCAGTATCTTACGGAGCAAGCCGGCCAAGCCACGGACAGCGGCGCCTTGGCCGAGCAGCTGATTAAAGGTTCGGGCCTGAAGAAAATGGAAGACGGCAAGTACAGTGAGAAAGCTATCGGCCGCAAGCTTTATTCCAGAGATGGCAAGGACCTTGACGAGATACATAAAGAACGTGAGCTGGAGCTTGGCTCCGGAATTCAAGCTACACTCCGCAAGCAGCGGGAAGAAGAAAAAATGAAAGCGGCCAAAAAGGCTGCCGCAGCGCCGGCAGCGGCAACACCGCTTAGGAGATGATGCTGATGAACCAATATACCGACGCCCTGGACGAAGAAATGAAGAGGCTCGGTTACGATACCTTCCGGCGCACGGATGAAAACGGAACGGAACATATCTGCTTTCTTCTGCCCGTCAATGATAACGGTGATGAAGTATTCACAAAACTGTGCGTTTTTGGGATGAATGAGTATTCTTTCTGTATGCAGTTATACTCCACCGTGACTGGAGAGTTCGGAGACAGCCTGTCTGAGCTGGAAAAGGCAATCGGACACTGGAACCAGAATTGCTTCGGAACCTATGGCGTCTTCTACCCTGCCCGGAATTTATACCACAGGCAGAGCAATGTGCTGGACGCGGATGATTCGCCGGAGAAGGCCGCCCGTCTGGCGCTTTACACCATCGCTATCGTCCGGGAAGAGATCAACTCCCGGCTGGAGGAGATCCTGGACTTCGTCAGCGGAGATGTAAAAGACAGTTCTGACGGCGTATAAGGCGTATAATTTAGAGTCCGATTTAATTAATTGATACGATAAGGGTTGTGTGAAAACTACTTAAAGAGGTATCAGTAATGTTATAAACTATTTATTGTAGCCTTTTTGCAAATTCCAGCTTTAGTTGTTTTATTTCTTTCTGTAATAAGTTGCGGTGTTGTTTGTATTTGGCAATAGCATTACGTTGTAAAGTTTGCAATAATATAGGCTTCTTTAAATTTGATTCCATAAGGTTCTTCCACTCCAGCAAAGCACGGGCTTTTACTGGGCCAATACCATCAATACGAATTATACCTTTCCCCGAAACTTCAATTAAGACAACTTTTGTAGGATTTAAGTCATTTTTGACAATATGGATATTCAATATATCGGCGGCAGTAGTAATTCCAGCTTTATTTAAAGATAAAATTAACTGAGGCCCAATACCTGGAACGCTTGAATCTTTTAAAATACATTTTTGAAGTTCATCATTATTTGGATTTAATAGCTTCTTTAACCATAATCCAAGTATCGAACTTAAGCCAAAACTGATACTGAACAAAATTGGAATGTTAAGGAAAATGCTGTTAATTGAAAATGCAGTAATACTTAAGTAAGTCATGCCTAAAACCCAGGTTCCTATTAATATTGGTCCTAGGATTAAGTTTACTGACTTAGGTATATTGATCTTCAGAAAATCCAAATTGAAGGATGAACCCTCAGATAGAGGCTCTTGATTATTTATCAATATTGTTTTTAGGAAATAGCTATCTTGAAGCCAAGCTGGTAATCCATGGGGAGAAATGTTTGGTAGATTTGATTCGGCTACAATGATTGCATCTATTATCGGAATTCTAGCTAAATCATTAAAACTTAGAAAAATCCTTAATTGTTTGGCTAAAGACTGTAAGGGAAGTAGCCTACTCTGTTCAAATAACTTAAAAGCCAAGGACTGGTTGGGATCAAGAAAATCTTCTTTGCGAAAAATAATTGACCCATCACCTGCTTGAAATTGATCCCATAGCTTAGGATTTACACGTAACGCATATATAGAAGTATATATTATCCAAGCTGAAAAATTATCAAGATTTGGCCCAAAATCCTTCTCACTCCTTGAGGGGTGCTGGTAGTTCCTGTGCCCGTACTCGTTAGAAGGTATTGTTTCCAAACCCGGAACATACAGCCCATCATAATCAATCAGTTTTAATTGTTCATTTGAAACTATAATATTTTCGTGTTGTAAATCACCATGAGCAATAGAGTATTTACGCAGATCATCAATTAGGGCTTTAAAATTAGAAGCAAGAGCTTCTAATTTTTGGGGTTTATGAAGGTTCTTTTCTAAGTATATATTTAATGGTTCTCCATTAATCCATTCCATCTTTAGGATAGGGAACCATTGCCCATTGACACTTATACCTTGAGATATAAATTCAAAACCCACCATATAGGGTAGATTAATTTGTCTTAAATAATCACTTATAATTTTATAGCGTTTCTCAAGATCTAATTGCTTTGTTAAGAAACACCTAACAGCATAATTATGTGGACCACATATCATTTGATATACGCAGGCAAATCCTCCTGCAATTGGCTTAGGTAAACCAAGATTACTTAAAATCGGAGTTCCATTTTTTAATTCATGGTCTAAAAAACAAGTATTTGGATTTTGTATAGTTTCTTGATAATCTGACATAGTTGGCCAAGCCATAAGCCAAAACCTACCTTAAATCAAGTCGAATTACGCTTACATCGTCGTTTCGAATAGCACCACGTTCCCTTAAGTACTTCACTAATTCCCCTAGTGGTTGTACATAGTTTGTAGTACCTGAGTCAAGGATTGAGATCCAGGGGGTTTCACCATCTTCCACTTGTTTTAAAAACCAGGCGGCTAGAGCATCAGTCATTAAAAAAAATGAATCATTTTTCTGCCATTGGCCGGATAATCTTTTGACATGCTTGGAAACGTGAGTATTATTAGTCGGATTGCTAGACAAAAGGTATGGCCTACTATCGAATTGACTGGAATTGGCTATTGGAAAGCTCGTAATTAGCTCATTGTCTCTTACTTGAAATAGACAGCTATCTCCAAGAGCAATTGCGTCCCAATTAGAATTATGATCATTTTCATTATGTAAGTTTAAACAGAGAAGGCTGGCAAACGCCCCTGCAATTAAGCCTGGCTCTTCATACCACAGTATTGGTTTAAAATTTCTTTTTCTCGTTTTGATGTATGATTTTAGCCATAATTTCCACCCTCTGCAGGATCTATTGATGAACACATCAAAGTTTACAATACAACTACCTTTTTTGCAGCTCAATCTAACTAAAAACTCGGCCCACTTTCCGCTTAACATGCTCTCACTTGCCCCATCTGAAACAGCAACTGTCACTTGCTCTTTTTCATATGAACCTGTTAGCTTAGGATAGAAGGCATCTTCATATTCAAGTAAAGTATTACCTTCTTTAGGAAGCCAACTTGAATCAATCATATAATTCATTACAGTCTCCTATCGTAAGTTACTTGCCCGTGTGCCTATATCCAGAAAACTAATTAATTCAACAGGCTTGGCGTTGAACACAAAGCCCCTGGTTGTTGTTGTCACAGGAAAACCTTCCTTTTGAGCAAGTGCCCTCATATACTTAGGTAATTCGCTAGTCATCGTAAACAGTAGTTTGGCAAATTCATCCGGGAGGTTTGTTTCTTGATCAGCGAAAGTAATAGGTGTTGCCTTATTAGACGAGGTATGAATATTAAACAATAAAACATTCCCATCAGTACTGCTTAGATTCATTAGCTCCTGTGCAGGCTTGCTAGGATCACCATCGGTAGCTTCTCCATCAGTTATGTTAATTACGATTGGAGGAAAACTAGTAGGGTGCTCGACAAGCCAATTTTGAAGAATTGAGTGAGCATATGCTAAGACTTGACACATTGGGGTAGCACCATTGGCAATTGGTTCAAACCAGATTGGGAATCTAACGGTTTGCTCCAAAATACCACCAGCACCATCATCTACTTTTTTCTTTCTATCCTCAATACGAGCTGGGAGGTTGGCGACCTCGCTTATTCTAACCAAATCTTTTCCTGCTAATGGTCCACTAAAAGCTGACCCAACAAATGCTCCATAGCCTATAACCCCTATATCGAAATAATCCCTTACCCCTTCTGACTTGGCACATTTTATAATAAGATTCTGTAATAGCTTATTTATTATATCGGCGACCCCTTCAGCTATCTTTTTGGAAGATTCTTTTCCCCAAGGATCTGACATGGATCCGGATTGGTCTATGAGAAAAAGAAAACACGCGGGATTTGAACGGCTAACTTCTGCACTGTAAGACATTTATTAACATCCTCCTTGCTAATCTTATAATTGATACTTCTACGCTTGATTACAAAATCCTCCAATTATGGAAAAAACAATAAGATTTTTATGAATGGAATCAAAAAGTTGAACTCCTGGCCTATTGAAGCTGATATAAGAGGGGGGTTAGCATTGAGATAGGGAGTTTCCTTTGAACATTCTTCAATTTCTTGGTAGAATGATGTTATGCAGATATCTGGAAGGAGTCGATCCTTTTTATGGGAAAAGAAATTATTAATAGCTTAGGGAAAATTGATATTTCGGAAGAAGTCATATCTACGATTGCTGGTGCTACAGCAGTTGAATGTTACGGCTTGGTGGGCATGGCTTCGCGCAAAATTACGGATGGGTTTGTAGATTTATTAGGACGAGAAAATTTAGCTCGTGGTGTGGTAGTTTCCATCAAAGACAATGAAGTAGTTATCGATCTCTATATCGTTGTCGGATATGGTGTTAAGATTTCTGAAGTCGCGGCCAGTGTTATGGAACGCGTCCGTTATACTACTCAGAAACTTACGGGATTAAACGTGTCCCAGGTGAACGTGAACGTTCAAGGAGTTCGCGTTTTAGAGTAGTGCAAAAGAGTAGGGGGATACGGCTTTGGGACCAACGACTAAGACAATAAGTGTGGTAAACGGACAACTTTGGAAAAAAATGATGGTGGCAGGGGCAAAGGCCTTAGAACTTCAGAAACATGATGTTGATGCCTTAAACGTTTTTCCTGTGCCAGATGGTGATACGGGTACGAATATGTTTTTAACTATTCAATCCGCAGCGAGGGACTCGGAAAAGGTAACCAGCCAGGCTATCAGTGATGTGGCGGCAGCGGCTTCGATGGGGTCTTTAATGGGTGCCCGCGGAAATTCCGGGGTTATTCTCTCTCAGCTTTTACGCGGGATTGCCAAGGGATTTGAAGGGTTGCCAAGCGCTAATCCACTGCAAGTGGCTCAAGCTCTGCAAGCAGGGGTAGAAACTGCATACAAAGCGGTTATGAAACCAGTTGAGGGCACGATCTTGACTGTTTCGAAGGAAACAGCGAAGGCAGCGTTAACCAGGGCGAAAGGAGGAGGCTCACTTCTCGAGACCTTTCTTGAAGCTCAGGATAAGGGCATGAAATGCTTAGCAAAAACACCAGATATGTTACCTGTGTTAAAACAGGCGGGGGTAGTTGATGCTGGAGGACAAGGGTTCCTCATTATTTTAGGTGGATGGATCTCTGTATTATCGGGGGAAACGATCACTTCTGATATCCTAGCCGATTCGGTGAAAAAGACAGCTCCGAACGTTCAAGAAACTCAAGAAGCTCAAGAAATACAACGGGAATTTATGCGGATAGAAGATCTAGATTATCCCTATTGCACTGAATTTCTGATCAAGGGGACCGATTTGCGGGTTGATCGGATACGACAGGATTTGAAGGATCGTGGGGACTGCTTGCTGGTAGTTGGGGCACCTGAAGTGGTAAAAATTCATGTGCATGTTAAAAATCCAGGAAAGATATTAGAATATGCTATACAGTGGGGTTCACTACACCAAGTTCAAATTCATAATATGCTCGAGCAAAACGAAAGTATGGCCCACGCTATGAAGGCCAATCCTTCCGTTGCAGTGCTTGAAGAAACAAACACTCTAAGTGAAACTCAAAATTTGAAAGAGTTCGGGTTGGTTGCTGTAGTGATGGGACAAGGTATCGCGGATGTCTTTAAAAGTTTGGGTGTCGATGAAGTTGTGTATGGTGGTCAAACCATGAATCCGAGCACGGAAGACTTAGCTGAGGCTGTGCGCAAGATCTCGGCACGTAACATTTTTATTCTGCCGAATAATGGGAATATTATTATGGCTGCTCGCCAAGTTAAAGAGGTTGTTCAAGATCGTGGAGTTCATGTGATTTCCAGTAAATCTATTCCTCAAGGAATTTCTGCTTTACTGAATTTTAATTCGGAAGGGGAAGTAGAGGATAATATTAAAAATATGGAACGATCGCTCGGTAATGTCATTTCAGGAGAAGTGACGTATGCAGTTCGTGATTCTCAGTTTGGGACTTTGAATATCTCGTCTGGAGATATTTTAGGGTTAGTAGAAGATACGATTATCACTTCGGGCCAAACATTACTTGAAGTTGCTCAGGTAACGTTGGAGAAAATGGATTGGAAAACGCATGATTTGGTTACCATATTCTATGGAGAAGAAACAAAACAAGAAGAGGTTGAACGTCTCGAAAATTGGCTTACGGAAGAAAATCCGAACATCGAGGTAGAGGCTCATCCCGGTAGGCAACCGCTCTACTATTATATTTTTGGTGTGGAATAGGTTCCCCTCCGGAATTTTTCCGGAGGTTTTTTTTAGGAGGTAACAACTGTGGGCAGGAGTAACGTATTTGATCTTCTTGGACCAATTATGGTTGGACCGTCAAGTTCGCACACGGCAGGTGCGGTACGTCTGGGTGAGATGGCCAGGAAGATATTAGGTGAAGAACCTTTAGAAGGAACAATTAGTCTACATGGCTCATTTGCAAAAACAGGGAAGGGGCATGGGACGGACTTAGCATTGATCGCTGGTCTTTTAGGGATGGCTCCTGATGATGAGCAAATTCCGGAGGCTATTAAACTGGCAAAGGAACGAGGCCTGAACTTTAGTTTTAAAATCGCCGACCTCGGAGATGTCCATCCGAACACCGTTAATTTTGAATTGCGTGGAAAGACCGGAAGCCATGCGCAGGTTGTCGGATCGTCGATCGGAGGAGGAACTATTGTCATTCGAGAGATCAATGGTTTTCAGGTGGAAATTAGGGGTGACTATCCTACATTAGTTATTCTACACCAGGATCTCCCTGGACTTGTGGCGCAAGTGACACTCCTCTTGGCAACTGCCCAGATCAACATTGCTCGAATGCTGGTTTCTCGGGAAAAGAGGGGGGCCCAAGCCTTAATGGTTTTGGAGATCGATGAGAAAATCGACGATGGCGTCCTTGTTTTAATGCGGAGGCTACCAAATGTTTTTCAGGTCTTGGCTATTGCACCATTGGAATAGGAGTGAAAGTATCATGCGTACCTACGAAGATTGGGTTATCGAGGCTGAAGCCAGAGGGTTAAAAATCAGCGAAGTCGTCTATCAAAACGAGATGGAAAGTTTACAGCAATCTGAGCAGGAGCTTTTTCAACGCATGCTTAAAAACTTAAACGTGATGCGTGAATCGGTTGCAGTCGGCCTAAGTGGTGAACGACGTTCTCTATCTGGTTTGGTAGGGGGAGATGCAGCAAAAGTAGAGGCCAGACGGAAAACGGGAGAGAGCTTGCTTGGAAAACAACTAAGCGGTCTGATTGCCAGAGCCCTTGCAGTTGCTGAAGTTAATGCTTGTATGGGCAGAATTGTTGCGGCGCCGACGGCGGGTTCCTGTGGTGTGATTCCGGCTGTCCTCTTAACGGTTGAGGAGACCCGCCAAATCTCAGAGAGGGAACTCTTACTCGCCCTTTTCAGTGCGGCTGGATTAGGGATGATCATTGCGGAACGAGCGAACGTTTCTGGCGCAGAAGGCGGTTGTCAGGCCGAAATAGGGTCTGCGGCGGCGATGGCTGCGGCTGCGGCAGTAGAATTAGCTGGAGGTACACCTAGGCAGACTGCTGATGCCGCGGCGATCGCTATGAAATCGATGCTGGGTTTAGTCTGCGACCCCGTGGGTGGACTTGTTGAGGTTCCCTGCGTCAAACGAAATGCAACAGGTGCTACGATCGCCCTGGCTGCGGCTGAAATGGCACTTTCAGGCGTGAAGAGTGCGATTCCGATTGATGAGGTTATTGATGCGATGGGCGAGATAGGTAGACAAATGCCCTGTGCTTTGAAGGAAACGGCGCAAGGTGGTCTTGCAGTAACGCCAACTGGACGACGAATTCAGGCTGATTTTCTATGAGAGGTACTCAGGCGCAGCTCGTCTTGAATAATTTACAGCGGGCACTTTTGGCTGAAGAAAAACAGGGATTTACGAATACTGGAGTGTTGGGAGGCTTTAACATTTTCCTGCGGGCGATCCTTCCACGACTTGAACAGCTGTTTCCTAGTTACGACATAGATTTGCTTAGAAACTTGGCCATGCAATACCCAAGCTGGAGTCCGATACGGCGAAGAGAGGCTTTCTCGGAACTTCGTCGGTTTATGCAGGAAGTGACGGTGGAAGCTCAGAAGATCCAAACGCAGAATAAGCCAGTCTATGGGGATTTAGAACTTATGGTACAAGATATAGCGGAGAAACGAGAAGTGCCGGGGGAAAATATACCTGATAAACAGGTAGTACAAACAATACTGAAGAAAAGTGATAAAGAAGATAAAGAAGATAAAGAAGCATACGACGAAAACTGTGTTATCCCAGATTTCATAGAATTACATAAAGCTAATCATGTACCAGTCATAAAGAGTCAAGAAGTCCCTCTAGAAAAGGCCTTAAAGGGACCAAACTTAGTTACCTTGTCAGCAAAGTCACTACAATACTTAAAAGGGGTCGGACCACAAAGAGCCAAGCAACTTGAAAGGCTTGGTATTCATAATGTACTTGATTTGTTGCAATATTTTCCTCGGCGGTATGAAGATCGGCGCCAGCAAAGGATAGCGGAGTTAAAAGACGGTGAGATGGCAACGGTCAAGGGGAAAGTGGTAGCGGGAACTATAACCAATGGCAAGCTTAAAGTGGTTAAGTTGAGTATTGAACAACAAGGGCGCTTGTTCCAGGCAACATGGTTTAACCAAACACATATTCTCAAACAATATCCTACCGGAACGCAAGTTGTTATAACCGGAAAGGTCCGCTGGAAACAACAAGTGCCGGAAGTGCTGGCGACAGATATCGAAAAGGATAGTCAGTGTGCTTTATTAAATGTACCTGACCTGGGTTCTCAAACGATTCTACCAGTTTATTCAGAAACGGCACGATTATCCTCGAAAGTAATTCGTAACATAATTCAAAGTGTCTTGGGTCAGATTGAGACAGATTTTCGAGAGATACTACCTCAAGAAGACCGGAAAGAATGGATGGAGCGCTCCCGCGCTCATCGAGAAATTCATTTTCCAGAAAATTATAGAAGCTTAGCCCAAGCAAGGGAACGTCTGGTTTGGGAAGAAATTCTCTTTTTGCAATTAGCCATCGCAGGACTGCGCCGGGGCATGGAGCGATTAGGAAGTCCCCCTTTATTGGGGGGAGAGGAACAGATCAAGAATTTTTATAACTCGTTGCCCTTTCAACTGACCAGTGCTCAACAAAGAGTGATCCGCGAGATATTTCAAGATCTGGCTCGGCCACAAGGAATGGCTCGTTTGGTGCAAGGAGATGTCGGTTCCGGCAAAACGGCGGTTGCTATGGCGGCGCTACTGCGCGCAGTGGGATCAGGGTATCAAGGAGCAATGATGGCTCCAACAGAAATATTAGCGGTACAGCATTTTCAATCACTTGAGAAAGTGTTCACCCCTCTGGGTGTTTCTGTCGCATGTTTACTGGGTAGTCAGAGCAAAAGTGTACGGGAGGAGGCGTTAGCCAAGATTGCGAATGGTGAGGCGCAAGTTGTGGTAGGAACACATGCCCTTATTCAAGAAACTGTGGTATTTAAAGCATTAGGACTTGCAGTTACCGACGAACAGCATCGCTTCGGTGTTCGGCAGCGATCGCTTCTTCAACAAAAAGGGGAAAGTCCTCACGTATTAGTCCTTACCGCTACTCCGATTCCACGGACGTTAGCTTTGACACTTTATGGTGATTTGCAACTCTCTGTCCTTGATGAGATGCCGATTGGACGAAAGCCAATTATTACCCGTAAACTGGCCGAACGTGTCCGCCCTAAAATGGAGAATTTCATAGAGGACCAAATCAAACTTGGCAGGCAAATTTATGTTGTTTGTCCGTTGGTGGAAGAATCTGAAACGCTCGATCTGATTTCTGCAACGCAACGTGCCACAGACTTGCAAGTTAGGTTCCCCAACAGTCGCATCACACTCCTGCACGGAAAAATGAAGGGCGCAGAAAAAGAATCAATCATGACATCGTTTCATGCCGGTGAGATTGATATTTTGGTTGCAACAACTGTGGTTGAAGTCGGGGTCAATGTCCCGAATGCCTCGGTAATGGTGATTGAATCAGCTGAACGGTTCGGTCTTGCTCAATTACATCAGCTTAGAGGAAGGGTTGGCCGAGGTGGAGAACAGTCTTATTGCTTTTTATTGTCGGGGAACAATGATAGTCGTCGTTTAGACATTCTTTGTCAAACGGAGGATGGGTTTAAGATTGCCGAAGAAGATATGCGTTTGAGAGGAACGGGGGAGTTGTTAGGGACTCGGCAGCACGGATTAGCTGAACTGCGTCTTGCAGATCTATCTCAAGACGCCCATCTAGTGGAGAAGGCTTATCAGATGGCACAGAAAGCACTGCAAGACCCTGAAAAGTATGAGCTGCTGTTTCAGGAAGTGAGGAGGATGTTTCCGCCGGAGAAGATTGGAGTGCATTAGGAGGGTCCGCGAGACACGTCCTCGGCCATGCGGTTGCCGTGCCAAACTAGTGCTTTAATCCTTTCTTGCAAGAGGGCAGGGTTCCCGGCCAATGCGACGTCCATGTCGCATGGCCGGCGTGAAACGTCCTTGTTTCCCGCCCTTCCGATGAAAGAGGATTAAAGCCGAGTTCGGCTACGACAACCGCATAGGCGTCGGAGGGTGTGATCGCGGACCCTCTGGGTGGGATCGACGGGGGTTAGGAACGACGATGGGCCCGTGGCGCTGTTTGCGTATATTAACGCAAAGGCGCTTGGTGTGCATAACGAGGAGGGGAAGGGAAGTTGTCATGTTTTTTCTGCTCATAATTTTTATAATTAGTTATGTGCTGGCTTACTTTATTGGTCGAATATTTAGACATATGGTACCGAAGGGAAAAGAATTTGAAGTTGGTTCAGCCTGTAGCATAGGGATTCTAATCATTTTTATGACGAAAAACTTTTGGTTTCTGACAGACAAAAATGATTTGTATTTCACTATAGGTTTTGGTTTATCGACGGGTTTAATAAGTAGTATTACAAGCTATGGTAGAAAAAGAAATAGAGATATATTAGGTTGATCATGGTGGAAGAAATCATTAGGCAAGCTATCCGATCATAACTAAACATAGTGCTGCGTATCGACCTAAAAAGGGTGGATAGGAATGTTCTGGTGCCATTTGCTGGGATACAAATTTAGATCAAGGGTGCCGCAAGGAAAAGGATTCGAAGTTGGGTTAGCATCATGTATTGGAATTTTAATATTTGGATCTACTGTGGTTTTTTTCTTCCCTGCTGTCAGAGATCTCAGATATCTCAGAGCTTCTTAATGCAGTTTTTGGATTAGCGATTGGATTTGGATATAGTATTGGTAGAGGAAAGATAAGACACGCTACAGTGAAATCAAAATTATCGAAGCCCCCTTGTTCCAATCTGTGAATTCCACGTGAATATTTGGTATAATATGAGAGTAAGGAGGTGGCAATCATATGCCATTATCAAAAAAAGAAAGAAAATACACTTACGCTGACTATTTAGCTTTTCCAGATGATGAACGATGGGAGATTATTGATGGAGTACCTTATATGCAATCGGTTCCAACTTGGCAGCACCAAAGAATATCTGGAGAACTGTTCAGACAAATATCTAACTACTTACTTCACAAAGCCTGTGAAGTATTTGCCTCACCTTTTGATTTGTGTTTATTAAACGAAGAAGTAAAAGATGAAGATGTTCAGAATGTTTATCAGCCCGATCTGTTAGTAATTTGCGATAAGAGTCAATTAAAAGGAACAGGATCTTTTGGCGTTCCTAGACTTGTTATAGAAGTTACATCGCCCTCTACTGCGAAAAACGATAGGCTTTTAAAATTTAATATATATGAAAAATTTGGGGTTAAAGAATTCTGGATAGTAGAGCCTGATATGAAGCTTGTAAGCGTATTTATTTTACAGGATAACAACCGATATGGGAGGACTGAGTTGTATACTGAAAAAGATCAAGTTAAAGTATCAATTTTCCCTGATCTCGTAATAGATTTAAATACAGTTTTCGATTTTTAAATTTTTCTAAGTTCAAAGGGGCAGCCTCAAATAGTATTGTGATTTTATTTGAGGCTGCCCTCTCGTTTCCGTTAAAATGGCAGTGTTCAAGAGGTTTTGTTCTTTGTTAATAAGCCATCCCATTCCGTTTATCACGGTTGGGATGGCTTATTAGGATCGAATACTCCGAATTATTTAATCTACACGATGGCTTGAAACTTAGCTTGCATAACATCATAAATCTTTGGATCTTCGGAACCGAGGTACCAGATAACTATCCCATTAATATCGTATTTGTTTACTAAATCTAAAAGGGTAGCAAAAGAAATGGCATCTATGAACCAGACCTCATGGACGACTCCGTTTGCAGTATAGGTGAAATGAGGACCTTGTTGAGCATCCTCAATGATTGGAGTGTTGTTGCTGCTGGCTGTGGAAATGGCATAGTTATAGGTTATTCCTTTACCATGTTGTCCTTGCACAAGGGGCCATTCATAACCATAGGTCGGTACCCCGAGAACAATTTTACTTTTGGGGATTGTTGAGACTGCATAGGCCAATACTCTCTCAATCCAATCAGCAGGGGCAATTGGACCGGGATCTCCACCAAACCAATGAAAGTCATACCCCATTATCCGAACAAAATCCGCTGCTTGGCCGATCCCTATATAATCATGTGCTTCGGAACCACTCCAGTCCCCGATTGGATCCGACTTAGCATGTACAGTTACCATAAGTTGCTTGCCTATTGCGGCAAGAGCTAATTTTAACTCTTGAAGAAATATAATAAATACCTCTTTGTCTGTTATAAATAAGTTCTCATAATTAATGTCGATACCGTCATAATTCAATTGACTTACTAGTCTGACAATATTGTTAATATGGTTCTGCCGAATAATAGGGTTGTTAAGAACTACTGAGATTTGTTCGCTGCTAAAGGCGTTTGATATAAGAGGGATCATCCTAATGCCATGTGTTCTGGCGAAGGAAAGAATTGTATTGTCCTCCGCACCTGCATACTTTATGATTTCCCCTGTTGTTTCTACTTCGTACCAAAACGGAGATAGGTTATGAAACATGTCAGGGTGATTTTGTACTGATCGAAAGGCCTGAGTTTGTGTCCAGGATGGAATCCATCCTCCGACTGATCTTGTAAGTACAGGTTTTGGCTGAGGCCCGGGAATCCGAATCTGCTGTCCAATTCTTAGCTTATTGGGGTCGACTCCGGGGTTTGCGGCAATTAGAGAAGATAAACTTATGTTAAGATTCAAGGCGATTTTATAGAAGGTATCCCCAGCTAGAATAGTGTATAGTTGGTACACTTGATCTTTGCTTTGAAGAGCTTGCCAAGTAAGAGGTCCGACGACTCCATCTGGTGTTAAGCCGTTATCCTTTTGAAACTGGATTACAGCTTGCAATGTTATCAAGCCAAATATCCCATCTGCCGTTCCGGGATTGTATCCTAACCTTTGTAATATCAACTGAAGTTCTTTTACTTCTGTCCCTCTTGAACCTCGTCTCAAAGTCGTCAAAGCTGTCACCTCTTTTCTTTTATTTCGATACAGGTTGAAACATACCTAACATTAGATATTCTATGCTCCTTATTATATGGAGTTACATATATAGGTCAAAAACACCGATCTAGTTCAAAGGAAACTATTACTAAAACTCTTTTTTTATCCAATCATCAAGACCCCTACTTCTATAAGTGGAGGTGGGTCCTTCGTCAACTTCAGGTGGGTTAGAGTCCCCATCTGAATACTCGATGTTCAGCTTTTGCTGAACGAGTTCACTGTCAGCCGCCGTCCATGCCTGTCCCAGAATAGTAAGCGCTTCCAATTCTGGGACAGGCCGTATAAATGAGGTTTGTCACACTCATAAGCCTGGCCCCATATTCTGTGAATAAAGTAACAGAAAGGACAGGTACTAGTTTGAATGATTTGATCACAGATCGCACGCCGCTCGTGATCGCGGCTGAAATAAACACGATCAGACACCAGACCGGGAAAATCCTTCTTGCCGGCACCATTGAGATTGGCCGTCGCCTGAAGGAGGCCAAGGACCTGCTTCCCCATGGGGAATGGGGCAAGTGGTTGAAGGAATCGTTCAGTTACTCCCAGCGAACGGCCGACAGGCTGATGAAGCTCTGCGAAGAGTATGGGACGAAACTGCTTACTTCCCTCGACAGTGACGGTAATCCAAATTCGTCACTGGTGACGAATTTGACCAATTAACCGTTAGCTTTCTATACCTAATCGGCTAATTTTACATCATTACTTCCAATTAATCGTTTATAAGTAAAACCAAAGAAGATACCTTGGAGGCATCTTCTTTGGTTGTCGAAACTTTGGAGAATGTGGTAGGGTACGACCCCGAAGGTGAGGCGAATGCCGAGCCCGAGTAAAAGATGGGCCATTGGGAAAAGGCTGGGAGCATCCATACCAAACATATCTTGAAACGCAAACGAGTGGTAATGTAATAGTCCATTGGTCTGGCAATCGCTTTAACACATTTGCTCTAACCGGAAGCAGCTATGTTTCTACATTGGGTTTCTAAAGTTTGCGTCCAGAGAGGGGTTCCAAACCCTCTTAATCGGTGTTTGAATTGACAGGAAACCACTTTCCCTTACACATAATCGCACGATTTGCATTTGCAACATCGTGCGATTATGATATAATGAAATCATCTAATATTTGGGACGAGGGGTGGTTCGAATGCTTATTACTGCGACTGAATTTAAAACAAACATTGGGAAGTATTTAACACTCGTTAATGAGGAGGAAATTATCATCACTAAGAATGGAAAGGGTATTGCAAAACTCTCTCCTTTTAAAGAAGATAAGGTAAAAATGGTGGAATCATTGTTTGGTATTATTCCTAATGATATGACTCTAGAACAGGCAAGAGAAGAAAGGTTAAAGAAATATGAACGTACTGATTGATACAAATGTCATGCTTGATGCATTGATGAACCGTAATCCTCATAATGTCTCTGCCGAAAAGATTTTTAGATTTGTTGCGGAAGATAAGTTAAATGTATCCATAACTGCAAGTTGTGTAACCGATATTTACTATTTCCTTAAAAAATATTTTCTTGATACCAATCAAGCAAAGCAGATACTTACAACAATTTTCAACATATTTGAAGTTATTGACGTTACAAGAAGTGACTGCGAGAAAGCACTCAGTCTGTCAATGGATGATTATGAAGATGCTTTGTTGGCAACTTGTGCCAAACGTAGGAGGCTTGAGTTAATCATTACTCGCAATCTAAAAGACTTCGCTGAGTCACCAGTTACAGCAATTACACCCGATGACTTCATTACTAATTATTTTTAGTTATTTCTATAAGTCTAATTTCGATATGTCATCAATAAAACCTATTTATATTCTTAACACCCTCACGTTCGGGACAGCGTAGTATCTAAAATAATTATTTTACAATTGTTTATCTTGGACATAAAAAAGCGTACCGACATATGGGGACGCTTTCATGCTCTTCGAACTCTTATGTGAGTTATCCCTACTGGCAATTAAAATGTGAGTATTATTATTTCGCAACATGAACATAGTTGGATAATTTGCATCTTGCCGTTGACAGGTACTAAGTTAAAGAGAAGTGAATAATTTAGCAGTAAAGCGGTAAAGGAGCAAACAACTGTGAATATCCATATCGTGCAAAAAGGAGATACTTTATGGGCTCTGTCCAGAAAGTATGGGGTTAGTCTCAATCGAATCGTCGAAGTAAATCAACTTCCATACCCCAATATTTTACTACTCGGGCAAGCATTAGTTATCCCTACAGTGGCAACAACTCATGTAGTGAGTTCTGGTGAATCACTATGGCTAATCTCCAGGCGTTATAACACGACTATTCAGGCAATTGTTGAAGCCAATAATCTAACAAATATCAACTTGATTCACGTTGGTCAAGTATTATCTATTCCGTCTGCCGCCAAACCTATTAAAGAAGTTCTTGCCTATATCGCGGATCTGGATAGGTTAGGGAGTACGGCGCAAAGCATTGTGCAAAACTTAGGAGGATATCTGACGTATCTTTGTCCAGCAAGTTATGAGGTTAGAAGTGATGGGAGTTTAATCAATCTCGAGGACCAAGCTTTGATCTCCAGAGCAATTTCTGAGGACATATTACCTTGTATGGTAATAACGAATTTTTTAAATAAAAAAGTTAGCACTGAGATTGGCCATGCGATCCTGCAAAACAGCGCTGCCCAAGATATTTTAATTGAGAATGTACTTACTACGATGAATTCTAAAGGATATAAGGGATTGCAAGTTAATTTTGAAACACTTCTACCTGAAGATCGGGACGCTTTCAATAGATTTCTGGAAAAGGTTTCGTCACGTCTTCACTCCCAGGGTTTGTTCGTTTCAAGTGCCCTCGCTCCGAAAGTTAGTGCCACCCAAAAAGGTTTGCAGTATGAAGCTCATGATTATGCAGCACATGGTAAGCTCATGGACTTTATAGTTCTCATGACCTATGAATGGGGCTGGGTAGGAGGTCCGCCATCAGCTAACTCACCAATAAGTAAGATTAAGGAAGTTTTGAACTATGCTGTGACTGAAATACCTAGACAGAAGATTATGATGGGAACTTTGTTCTATGCTCGTGATTGGACTCTTCCCTATGTACAAGGCAGCACTTATGCCAAAACTATGAGTTCGCAGGATGCTGTTGTTTTGGCAGTGCGCTATCGTACTTCTATCCAATATGATAATCTTGCCCAATCCCCATTCTTTAGATATAAGGATGAACAAGGCCGGGGACATGAGGTTTGGTTCGAGGATGCGCGGAGTGCCAAGGCAAAACTCAATTTAGTGAATGAATATAATCTGCGTGGTGTTGCGCACTGGGAAATTGGAACAGCCTTTCCGCAAATCTGGCCAGTTCAAGAAGATACTTTTCAGGCTAAGATTTTGGGGTAAGATGGGTCTGTGTCACGAACCTTTTACAAGACCAAGAATCGGGAATTTATTTCTAATTCTTGGTTTTATGTATTTATAAAATTTATTTCTCGTTAAGAAAGTGCTTTTTGGAATTAAATTGTCTAGTATTAGAGGAACAAAGAAAGTTCTTGTAGAATAACGATAATAAATACACATGGATCGTGATATCTTGCAAAGGAATTTTTCAATTTCTTACCACCGTAAAGCACAATGGTCTGGGAACCACTTAAAAGAGATTAAAAGGTTAGGTGTAACAGTATGGGCGAAACGTTCACCTCTGACGATTATCCTAATATTAAGAAATATAAGTTTTCTGAGCTTTTTGATTTAAAAGAAATTCAAAAACTTCAGGATTTATTTTCTGCCGCAACTGGTGTCGCATCAATCATCACAGAACCTGATGGCACGCCATTAACGAAGCCAAGTGGTTTTTGCAGTTTATGTAACGAAATAAGAAATACTGAAAAGGGGCTTAAAAATTGTCTGATATCAGATTCAATTATAGGTAGTCCAAATCAAGAGGGTCCCAATATCCAGCGATGTTTAAGTGGTGGGTTGTTGGATGGAGGAGCAAGTATTGTTGTTGATGGTGTGCATATTGCAAACTGGTTAATTGGACAAGTTCTCGATGAAGATTTTGAAATGGAAGAGCTATTACTATACGCGGAAATAATTGGAGTAAAGCCCGATGTTTATAGAAGCGGATTAATTAAGGTTAAACGCATGTCTAAACTGCAATTTGAGAATGTATGTAAATTCCTTTTTTTAAATGCACAGAAGCTTTCAGATTATGTAATCCAAAATAAAAATATAACTGATGAAATACAAAGAAAACTAATTTATGAAGATCAGATTCAAAAGTTAAATAACCAACTTGAAATAGGGGTAAAGCAAAGAACTAACCAACTTGAAGAGATCAATGCAATGCTTGAGGAAGAAATCACAAAACGTCAAATGGCCGAAGAAGAAATCAAGAAATTAAATAAAGAGTTAGAAAACAAGGTAATAGAACGTACAAGTCAGCTACAAGATATGAATATAAAATTAGAAGAAGAGATTATTGAGAAGATACAGGCAGAAAATGAGTTAAATAAAGAAAGAGTATTTACAGATGCTTTATTTAATAGTGCTCCGGGGATGAGTTACCTCTACGATGATAGAAGTAAGTTGGTGAGATGGAACAAGAAACACGAAGAAATGACAGGGTATTCATCGAAAGAACTAGCTGGCATGAATTTATTGGATTGGTATAAAGGCGATGAAAAAAGCCAAATGGCTATAATAGAAGGAATTAAAATGGTTAACCAGAAAGGATTTGGGTATGCTGAGGCAAATCTGCAAAGAAAAGATGGTACAAAAATACCGATGTACTTTACAGCTAGCCCAGTATCTATTGATGGTAAACTATATTTTGCCGGCCTAGGAATAAACATCGCCAAGCTAAAGCAGGTTGAGGAGGACTTGAAAGCAAGTGAAGAACTGTTTAGAACAATGTTTGAACAAGCGCCCTTAGGCATAGCCTTAAGCGATTCATTGACAGGACATAACTATCACGTTAACTCGAGGTTTGCAGAGATTGTTTGTCGAACAGTTGAAGAAATAACGAGTATGGATTGGATGAGCTTAACGCATCCGGACGATGTACAAGAGAATTTGGATAAAATGGACCTGTTGTTGGCAGGAAAGATCAACGGCTTTCAGATGAACAAAAGATATCTCAGTCCAGATGGTTCTGTGATTTGGACTAAAATGACGATTTCTAACATTCAGGATCAGGAGAATGAGCATCCACGTCATCTTTGTATGATCGAAGATATAACTGAGAGTAAGCTAGCGAATGAAAGGCTTCAAAAATACCAGATTCTTGCAGAGAATGCTAACGATGCTATGCTCTTTATAGATGAAAAAGGGAATATTCTCGAAGTAAATGATGCTGCGATAAGAATTTATGGTTACTCATATAAAGAATTTTCGTCAAAGAATATTTTCGATTTGAGGAAGCCTGATAAAGAATCAAATATCATTCAGCAAATGGAATTGGCAGATAGGGAAGGAATTATTTTTGAAACCGTCCATTACCTAAAGAATGGAACGCCAATTAATGTTGAAGTAAGTTCACAGGGAACCTTCTTAGGAGATAAAAGAGTTTTTCTCAGCATAGTGAGAAATATCACTGACCGCAAAGATAGGGAAGACGAAAATCATTATTTAAGTTATCATGATGTTTTAACAGGTGTTTATAATCGAAGATTTTATGAGGAAGAAATTAAAAGACTAGACACTGAAAGGAATCTTCCTATTTCAATTATTATTGGAGATGTAAATGGATTAAAATTTGTAAATGATGCTTTCGGCCATGATAAAGGGGATGAGCTTTTACAGAAAGCAGCAGCAGCAATTAGAGGCGCGTGCAGAACAGGGGATATTGTTGCTCGCTGGGGTGGTGATGAATTTGTCATACTTCTACCAAAAACTAAAACAAAGGAAGCAGAAGAAATTGTTAAACGAATAACGAAAATATTTTCAAATGTATTTGTTAACGCTATTCATGTTAGTATCTCATTTGGTTGGGATACAAAATCAAAAACTGATGAAGATATACTAAAAATACTAAAAAGTGCTGAGGATTATATGTATAAGCATAAAATTATTGAAAATGAGGGCATGAGAGGGAATACAATAAGTACTATCATTAATACTCTGCATGAAAAAAACCCTAGAGAAGAACAGCATTCTCAGAGAGTAAGCGAAATATGCCAGAATATAGGTAACGCATTAGGCTTTTCTGAACTAAAAGTTAATAAACTCAAAGTTGTTGGTCTCCTTCATGATATTGGAAAAATCGCAATTGAAGAAGGTATTCTAAATAAACCGGGAAAACTGACAGAGCAGGAGTGGAATGAAATAAAGCGTCATCCTGATATCGGATATAGAATACTTAGTTCATCTTCTGAAATGTTAGAATTAGCAGATTGTATATTAGCGCATCATGAACGATGGGATGGTAGAGGTTATCCAAAAGGTTTAAAAGGGGAAGCTATTCCAAGGGTGGCAAGAATTATCGCTCTTGCAGACAGCTACGATGCAATGACCAGTGAAAGGTCCTATCGAAAGGCTTTGAGTGAAGAAGAAGCAGTAACTGAAATCCGAAAGAATGCAGGTACCCAATTCGATCCTGAAATTGCAAGAATATTCGTTGAAAAGGTATTAGTTAAGAAATGGAGCAACATTCACAATTCTTGGCAGAATTTGCTGGGTATGATTGTGGTCAAACGATCAAATAATATAACCACACTAAAGCGTAAAAAATAAAGATAAAGCAGCAGCGAAGTAGGCCTGCTGTACAATATCTAATAATCTCTAAGGAGGTGTAAGCTTTGGCTAAAACAACAAAACCAATGGTCCAACTCACACCAGAATTAGAAAAATTCAAGTATGAAGTCGCTCAAGAGATTGGGATTGCTAACCGAAAGCATAAAAGTTTTCCCAATTCGCCACAACAATAATCAATAAAGAAAATGGGTCAGGTCGGTTGATACACCAACTTGACCCATTTTCATTTGATTGATCAATTTGTCGAATCCTGGAAGGATCAGCCCTCGATGCCATGCAAGTGATCAGTGGATCAAACCCGCCGCTGCCAAGGCGGTTGCTTCGTCGGGGTAGATGTAAAGGTAATTAGTCAGTCCGACCATCTGAAAGATCTTTTGGTAATGACTACTCACACCGTGTGCAAGGACCGCCACAGGCTTTTCTCTGGCCAGGCGGACTACGCGGATAAGCAACGCGATTCCGGCGCTGTTGATGTAATCCACTCTTGAGAAATTAAAAACCACTGCTTTTATCTCTTGGTTCGGGGGGAGTATTTGATCCGGCGAAACCTCGTCAGACTTGGTAATCTCCCCTGACAATTCGATTATCTTGACCCATTCCTCTTCGCGCGATATAAGTTGCAAGCCTTTATCCATTTGTTTGTGTCACCTTTCCCTCTAACATTACCACTAACCTGACGCTAGTACCCCCGTTCGCTGACGGTACCACTTCCACTTGGTCTACCAATTGCTCCATTAGGAACCATCCCCACCCTCTAGCGGGAGAATTCCCCTCAATTTTGTCTTCTAAATTTGGCATCCCTTCAGGAGGATGAAAACCTTGGCCTTGGTCACTGACGGCGACTAATAGTTTGTCCGCAGCAAGGCTAAAGGTGACAACCACTTGCTGCTCTTCGTTCATTTGATTGCCGTGTTCCATGGCGTTTAGGATCGCCTCTGATAGCGCTGTGGAGAGGTCCTCTCTTCGTGCTTCAGGCATCCCCATCTTTTGGGCGATCACCTCGGCCACTACCATAGCAACTTTTTCATACCCCGTTCGGCTGGGGATTCTTATTTCGATTTTGTCTTCCTGACCAACAGATTCGTTCATTTTACACCTCTTTGCACAAAATATTAGTCTTATTATTTGTTTAATAAAGTTTTATACATTCGTAGTGTCTCCGGTTCTGGTTCCGTGTTCAGTTCCTTCCGTAACAGACGGCAAAGTTGTTGGTAAGATTGCAAGGCCTCCGATCTCCTGCCAAGACAGCCCATCAGCCTCATTGCGTCTCTGATGACCTGTTCGTTGGTGGGGTCGCGGTGAATTACTTGATTTAAAAGCTTCAGAGCGTATTCTAACTCGCCGTTGGTGGTGGCATATCCTGCCATATAAGTAAGGGATTCTAGGTACTGACTCTTAAGCTGGTCCCGGAGCGGGAAAAGCCATTCTTCATATAGATCTCCATCCAAAAGATCCCCATGGTACAAGTCTGTCGCTGACTGGAAGCATTGAACCGCTTGGGCGGGGCTGATCAGCCATAATCGATGTCCCTCTTGGAATTTATATATAAATTCCTTTATATCCACGTTAGCTAACAACTCGGGGCAAGGGAGACCGCTCCCCGTTCCACCTTCAGGTAATTGACCGTTTCCGTTAGCCCTGCCGCTAACCCCTGACGAAGGCTGTGCAGGGTAACGTAGTAGGAGTTGCTGGCCCGTGCTGGGGACTCGTTCGGCCAGAAGAGATCCAAGAGTTGTTCTTTGGCAGCTTTGTGCACTGGTTGTACGGCCAGATACTTCAGCACCTGCAGGGCTTTATGCCGCCATTTGCTGTAGGTTAAAGGCTCCTTGCCGCGGGACAATTCGAAAGAACCAAAGCATTGTAGGTGAAGCTTGGGTACGATGCTTTTTTTTCGTGCGCAAGTTACCAGTTGCTCGTAGCGAGTAAGATAGTCTAGGACAACCGCTCGGTTCTTTTCGTCGCTTGGTACTTCCCGCTTGGCTTGGTTGTATATGGCCTCGGCTTCCTCTATTAACCCCATGGTAGCATAGACCGTGCCCATAGCGCACAAAGATCGGGTGATTCCTAGATCATCGCCGAGTTGACCAAATCCGAGGGAGGCGCGTCGCAACCAAGAGAACGCATCATTTCCTCGCCCGGACTCGGCTAATCCCTCACCGAAGCTTAAGAGCATCTTGGGCAGGTGTTTGTCTGCTTCCCCAGGAAAAAGGGACAATAACCTTTCTAATGTTTCTAGCCATTGTTCCCTCGGCAATGCTGATATAAGCTCCTCTAGAACCCACCCGGCTTCAGAATAAGCAGTCGCTCGGACCAAGTAAGGAATAGAATCTATTGGGCGACTCAGGTTTAGGTAGAGATTGCCGATGCGTAGGGATAGGTCTTGGAAGAACGGGATATTTTGCTCTATTTTCGATCGGAGAAAGGCTTGAAACAGAGGGTGATACCGCCAAGTATCTGCGATACGAAAAAGAAATGTATGGTTTTGCGTTACCCATTTTAAGTTTTTAAGGTATTTGTCAAGTCCGAGTAGGGGACTGAAAATTTCAAGAGAAATTTCAGAGGGTACAGCAAGAGTAAGCAGAAATTCCTGTATTACGGCGGGCAAACCCTCTAACACCTCCGCCTGGAAATAGGGGAAGATTTTTTCTAACCAGACCTTCTTAACCTCCTCAGGGTTCCAACGTTGAGCCTTAGCGATAGTCCTTCCAGCTAAATGAAGTGCCAGTGGCCAACCTTCCGTTTCGCGTTCTAACCATTCAATTTGCTCTAAGGACAGAATTACACCGGACGCTCTTGCTATAAAAGAACTGATTTCCTCGGGTTTAAAGGTAAGGACGCTCTCATCTATTCTGAAGATTGCGTCTTCAGCCTCTAACCGGGCTAAGCCCAGAAGAAGGGGAGTGACCCTGGTACACAGGATTATGTGGACATATGGTGGCGAATTGAGAGCCAAGTCATCAAATATCTTTGGCATATCCCTGTTACCTGACGCTGTATGCCAGTTGTCTAGCACCAGCAAGAAAGGGTTTGAGCCAAACTTGTTCGTTAGTCTGTTCGGGTTTGTCGGATCGACATTCGTCCAGGGTAGATCGGGAAAGTGATCAGAGGGATACCAAAGACAGGGTATTTTGCGTTCCTCAATCCACTGGGATAGGAGAGTAGTTTTCCCGTAGCCCGCCCCAGCCTCGATGATTGTAACTTTCTTAAATAATGTCATATCTAAAGCTTTGGCAATTCGTGGCGGCAAGAATTTAATGCTCATCCGGCGTCCCTTTTGCTTTCTGGAAGAACTTCGGCCTGTTGATGTTCCACCATAATGATTGTTCTATCATCTTTATGATTTCCCCGGCCCCAGGGCAATTCTTTGACAAGAGAATCAATTTGGTCTTGCACGGAAGCTGTGCTGTTAAGGTCGGAAAGATAGCGCTCAAATCCCGGAAAGCCAAGCATTTCTCCGTTCTCGTTCATGGCTTCGATCACGCCGTCGGTGTAGAGAACAAAACGGTCAGCAGGGTGAATCGGGATCAACACCTGAAGATACGCTTCATCCTTATTGATCCCTAACGGAAGAGAAGAGCAAAGGATTGGCGTCACCTGCCCGCCGCGCAGTAAGTAAGGTGCCACATGGCCTGCGCTAGCATATTCGAGAGTGCTTTTGCACTGGTCAAAAATGCCGATGCCCAAGGTTACAAACATATCTCCTTGCAGGGTTTCCACCACTGCGTGGTTTAAACGTCTGAGTACTTCGCTAGCTGAGCCACCTCGGTGCACCTCCGTCCGGAAGAGAACCAACACGGCTGACATCACCAACGCAGCAGGCATCCCGTGGCCTGATACATCGCCGGCGATCACGGCGAACTGATCCTCTTTTAAGCGGACAATATCATACAGATCACCGCCCACTTCCTTGGTGGGTTGGCATATCGCCGCAATCTGGTACTCTCCGATCTGGTCGGATGAAGGAGGCAACAATTTTTGTTGCACCTGGTACGCCAGTTGCATTTCCCGTTGGACCACTAGGTAGTCTTGAGAGATATGATCTTGTAATTGATTAAAGGCTACTCCTAATTGTCCCACTTCATCTTGCGATATGATGGGCATCCGGCGGTTTAGCCACACCCCATCGCCTTCTAGTAGAGAGAGCAGACCTTGAATAAGCAATCGAAGTTCATCCTGGAATTGCCAAGCAAGCAACAGGAAGAGAAAAAGCCCGAAAGCTAAAGTTGACCCGGCGACGGAAAACATGACCCAAGGGTTGACGGGTAGTTCTGAAGAAATCATTCTTAGCACGTACAACGAGGGACTAAGGATTGTGATTAGCATCAAACTGGTAAAGGAAATGGTTAAGTACGTTAAAAAAGTGGTTCGGGGGAATTCCCACATCCTCTCGCTGGGTAAAGCCAAAATATAAGGCCTCAATAACTGGCGTATTAAGGTATAGAACAGAATAGCCAAGATTAGAGAGAGCGTCTGCTCAAACAAAACTGCCTGTGCTAACTCTCTGAGATTAGCGCGCAGTGATGCTCCTGTCATTACCGCCTCGAGGATGTGATAAAGCAAAGATGCGATAAATCCGAAAATCAGCATGGCCCAAAAAACCTCGGAGGGGAAGCGACTCAGGCGCTGCCAGACTGCGCTTACAACAGCATGTTCCTGTATTTGCTGAAAATAGCGGCGAACGATGCGCAAACGGAGGAACGTAAAGATTTGAAATATGGATACCCCACTAATGGCTTGCGCAAATAACGCTCCAAAGTTATATTGTCTAAGCTCCTGTATAGTAGACCCTTCGATATAAACATTATCCAGTGTAATAATAGACACACCAAACAGTGTTACCCCCAAATATAGCCGGAAGAACTGCCCCATCAAGCGCCTGCTCAAATCTCTCATGTTTGTTACTCCTCAATAGGGTTATAAATTCGACTATAATAATCGAAATCCTTCCTTATGGAATATTATGATTTTCATGATACCTTCTAAATATTTTGTAAGGTTTCTGTAAGGCCTAAATGGTACAGTATTGGGAGTAGGTTTAATTTAGTTAAGGAGTTTAGCAAGCTGGAAGCAGTATAGAGTATCAAAAAAGGAGGTATCAATAATAATGAATTCAATTTTGCGTATGAATACAGCAAACAAGTGTCACAGATTCCCTCTTAAGAACCAAACGATTGTTATGCCGTTAGGAGGAATGCTATAAAGTTGGTTCAAGGAAACCCTTGTCCCAACTGCCTCGGCGAATGCCGAGAGTCTATGCCAAGAGTCTATATATGAAAGAGGAGGATAGCTTGAGAATGCCTAAAATTAGCAAAGTAACTACAATTCTGGTCGGTATGATGATGATTACTTTTTTATTGTGTTATAGTAGTCAAGTTCAAGCAGATTGGGACGATCCTATTAAGGACGGGGATTATACTTACACTGTAACTGATGGCAAAGCCCAAATTACGATGTTCAGTTCATATGCTACGGGAGATGTTACAATACCCAGTACATTAGGTGGAGCTCCTGTAACAAGTATTGGCATCTGGGCCTTTTACATTTGCAAAGACTTAACAAGCATTACCATTCCGCAAGGAGTAACAAGTATCGGTGATAATGCTTTTCAGTATTGCACAAGCTTAACTACTATTACCATTCCGGAAAGTGTAACAAAAATCGGTTGCAATGCTTTAAAATATTGCGATAGCTTAAATACTATTAGATTTAACTCGGCAACAACAACAATATATGATAGTGCAGGCACAATTCCAGCCGCAACAAAGATTATAGGATATGCCTCATCTAGCGCAAAAGATTACGCTACAAAATATTACCGGAAGTTCGAAGTTATAGACACAACAAATACCCTGCAAAGTATAGCCATAACTAACCCAGCCACCAAACTAAGATATACAGTAGGTGATGCGCTGGATATAACAGGATTAGTAGTAACTGGAACTTACAGCGTTGGTAGCCCTAAGCCTGAAAGTATAACGGCTGCGAATGTAACGGGCTTCAACAGCGCAGTAGCAGCAACAGACCAGGTTCTGACTATCACCGTAAGTGGTAAGACTGTAACTTACAAAGTGCAGATATTAGCCGCAACACAGGACAAGGATTATGAATACACTGTAACAGGTGGTGAAGCTCAAATTAAGAAGTACATAGGAGCTCAAGGAGCTGTTACAATACCAAGTACACTAGGTGGAGCAACGGTAACAAGTATCGGTGACTGGGCTTTTGATAGCAGCACAGACATAACTAGTATTAGCCTTCCAGAAGGAGTAATAAGTATCGGTACTGGGGCTTTTTCCGATTGCACAGACTTAACTAGTATTAGATTTAACTCGGCATCAACAGAAATATATGATAGTCCAGAAACGATACCAGCCACAACAAAGATTATAGGATATGACCCATCTACCGCAAAAGAATACGCCACAAAATATAACAGAATGTTCGAAGGTATAGGCACAACAAATACCCTGCAAAGTATAGCCATAACTACTCCAGCCACCAAACTTAGCTATACAGTAGGTGATACGCTTGATATAAGCGGATTAGTAGTGACCGGAACTTACAGCGCTAGTAGCCCTAAGCGTGAGAGCATAACTGCGTCGAATGTAACGGGTTTCAACAGCGCTGTAGCAGCGACAGACCAGGTACTTACTATCACAGTAAGCGGTAAGACTGTCACTTACAAAGTGCAGATAGTAGCCTCAACACAGGACAAGGATTATGAATACACTATAACAGGTGGAAAAACCCAAATTACGAATTACACAGGGTCTGGAGGAGTTGTTACAATACCAAGTACATTAGGCGGATTTCCAGTAACAAGTATTGGCACCACTGCTTTTCGTAGATGCACAGACTTAACTAGTATTAGCATACCGGAAGGAGTAACAAGTATCGGTACCAGTGCTTTTGCCTATTGTTCAGGACTAACAACTATTAGCATACCGCAAGAAGTAAAAAATATCGGTCTCACTGCTTTTTATTATTGCACAGGCTTAACTAGTATTAGATTTAACTCTGCAATAACAACAATATACGATAGTCCAGATACAATTCCAGCCGTAACAAAGATTATAGGCTATGCCTCATCTACCGCAAAAGATTACGCCACAAAATATGACAGAACGTTCGAAGGTATTGACACAACAAATACCTTGCAAAGTATCGCCATAACTAACCCAGCCACCAAACTTAGATATAAAGTAGGGGATACGCTGGATATAAGCGGATTAGTAATAACTGGAACCTATAGCACTGGTAGCCCTAAGGCTGAGAGCATAACTGTCGCGAATGTAACCGGTTTCAACAGTGCCGTAGTAGCAACAGACCAGGTTCTGACGATCACCGTAAGTGGTAAAACTGTCACTTACAGAGTGCAGATAGTAGCCGCCCCGATAACCCCCGATACTAGCGGAATGATCGAAATGAAAACTGCCACACCTACAGTCGGGCCAAGTAAAGTATGGACAATTAAACTAAACGGTCTGGTATATGAAGATCAGCTCATGGATAAGATTTATATAACCAACTCGCAAGGGTATAGACAAATGCTACTAGCCTTTACGGTTACATTGGAGAATGGACTTTCTAGAATAGAAGTTAAACCAGCTAAAAATTATACACCAGATGATTATATACTATGGGTAAGAGACATTGAGTCCTTAGGAAGAATCAAAATCAAAAATCAAGTATATCTAAAGTTTACAGTTGGAGAAGCAATGCCAACTTATATGGTAACTGCTGGAGATTTTTTGGGCAAAAAATATGTAACTGTAACCTTAAATACGGAAAATGACACCCAATACGCGGTAAATGTTGAGGGCATTGAACTAACATATTCGGAAGCAAAAGATGCTTTCGTTGGAATACTTGATACTAACAAAGCCGCAACTGAATTAACAACTGTTGTTAGCAAGAAATAGTTTTCACGTGCCTATGGGTCGTACCCTCCCTAAATTCGACAAATGTAACGCAGCAGCGAAGCAGGTCTGCAGCACAATACTAATAATCTAAGGAGGTGTAAGCTTTGGTTAAAACAACAAAACCAATGGTCCAACTCACACCAGAATTAGAAAAATTCAAGTATGAAGTCGCTCAAGAGATTGGGATTGCTAACCGAAAGCATAAAAGTTTTCCCAATTCGTCACAACAATAATCTATTTATCAGAAAATAGGTCAAGTCGGTGTGGACACCAACTTGACCCATTTTCATTATTGATTGCGGTCATAGGCACCCCAAAAAATTATCTCCAATCCAAGCCCGGGACGCAGTGTGACACAGCGCGACGTCTTTACGTAAGCAGCTTAGCAAACTCCGTGAAAGCGACCTCAGACACGGGGCAGTGCCCATGGACGGGCACTGCCGCCAATGCGCCAAGACGATAAGCGGACGAGCTTATCGCCACACTGCAACTCATTACGCATACTCCTGCAGTGTGGATTGGTGCATTTGGCACGATAGTCTCCTGTGACGAAAGCATCAAGTGGAGGGTTTCGCCGAAAGTGCACGGCTATTAACGAATACTATTGCACTGAGGATGAGTATCGCCGTAGGCGGGTTCTCAAAAGAATACTATCGCCGAAGGATGTACCCCGTTCTCCATAGTAGGAGCTTACACGGTATGTCCCGTCACTGAATTAGAGCGATGTCCAAGACGATAAGCGGACGAGCTTATCGCCACACTGCATTCTCATTACGCATACTCCTGCAGTGTGGATTAGGACAAGTGTCCCTGGAGCCCACGAAAACACTGTTTTCGCACGGATTACCCTTCTTGCAGACACTGTCTTCGCACGTATTAACCTTCTTGCAGGATGGCGGGAAGGGACCGTCGTAAGCACTGAGCGCTGTGTCACACAAGTCCCTCTACTGCAAATAACGCTCATAGTCTTCACGATCAATTCCCGGATGTAAGCTAATCGCTAAGGCACCAGCAATAATTTTAGCAGATGTTTTTATAAGGTCATCGATTTCTTTTGGTGTAACCATTAGGTTTCCTTGGAACGGGGAAAGCACGTCGTCAATAATTTTACTAAATGTTTCGGGTTTTATACCTTTATAAAGTTTATATAACGATGGGCTGGTTACGAATTGCTGAAAAACACCTTCAACTACATCATGGGCAATCATGGATGCATTGACAACAGTGGGGAGCCCAATGGCAATCACTTTACAGCCAACTGTTTCTTCGTTAATGCCAGCTCTTGGATTTCCCACACCCGAACCTGGATGTATGCCAGTATCAGCCAGTTGAAGGCTTGTCCCAACACGTTCAAGTGAGCCGGCCGCAAGGGCATCAATGGCAATAACTAAATCTGGTTTGACGTGTTCGACGATACCACGGATAATTTCAGCAGTTTCAATTCCTGTGATCCCTAAAACGCCTGGGGCAATAGCGCTAATTTTGCGCATCTGACCTTGTAATTCATTCGGTGTTAATTGAAAGAGATGGCGGGTAACCATTGTTTTATTGATGACTTGAGGACCCAAGGCATCGGGTGTAGCATTCCAGTTACCTAAACCAATGATTAAAATGCTGGCATCTTCTTTCAGATTCATTAGTTCAATCAATTTGTCTGCAAGTATGTGGGTAATGTCTTCATGGATGACATAATTATTAGTTCGGATTTCTGGAGCGTCAATGGTTATGTAATGTCCTTTGGGTTTACTGATTGCCTCGGATCCTTCATCAGTCTGAACGGTAATGACGGTTACTTTAGCATGTTCGAATTCTTGTTCATCCATTAGGACGCCGGGAATTTCTTCCCCGCTTTCCCCACGCAGGAGTTGATGGGCTTCAACTGCTAAATCAAGCTGCACATTGAGGTGGCGATATAGTTCTGATTTTTTCATGTTAGCTACTCCTTCTAAATAGATTTAAAAAAAGTCACTGGGGCTAATAAGCTCCAGTGATAAGAGAGGAAAAACAAAAGGAAGAGTTGGATGGGGGAAGGGCATTCGATGATTCATATTATGTTCATCGGTTGCAAGATTAGTATGAGCAGAAACAAAAATGATATACTGGAAAAACCTGGGGGTGATTTTTTTCTGACTTCTGACTGTGGTATACTTTTTAAATATAAGATGACAATCATACAATAATTGTGCTGTAAAGCATAATGAGCTCTGCTATAATAAACATGGAGGGTTTATGCGGATTATTGCTGGTGAGATGCGTGGCCGTCAATTAAAGACGGTAGATGGAATGCAGACGCGCCCGACCTCGGATAAAGTTAAGGGTGCTATTTTTAATGTCTTAGGGGATAAGGTCTTGGATGCGCGCGTATTAGACCTTTTTGCTGGAACTGGAAACTTAGCGATCGAAGCTCTTTCTCGTGGTTCGCATCATGCAGTGCTGGTCGAAAAGAGCCGTGACGCACATGGGGTGATTCGGAACAATATCGAACAAATTGGAGTGGGTCATAAGACCAAACTTCTATTGTTGGACGCTTTTAAGTACATAAACAGATACCCCAATGAAGTTTTTGACCTTATTTTTCTAGATCCTCCTTATCGTGAGGGACTTGTTTTAAAGGTTATCTTGGCTTTAAAGGAACACTCTAGTTTATCACCAGACGGCGTTATCGTCGCTGAAACAGCTAAGGACGAGCAACTAGAGGGTGATATTTATCCGTTCGAAATTCGCAAAACAGGGGAATATGGTGATACTAAAGTGTGGTATTTACAGAGGATGGATGTATGAGAGGGGGAGGATATAAGTGGAAAATGATATTGCGAGTTTGCTTAATGAAGTGGAAGAAATTATTGATCATGGGACTAAGATCCCGATGACTGGTAAAGTTTTGGTTGATGACACTGTGATCTTTGAGTTACTGGATCGTGTACGTGCAGCCATGCCTGAGGAGATAACCAATGCTAAATGGGTTTTGAAAGAACGGCAACGAATTTTGGATGAAGCACAGGTGGAAGCTCAGAAACTCATGGAGCGAGGAAGAACATACGTTGATAAGATGGCAGTAGAAAATGAAGTGGTTAAGCAGGCCCAGATTTATGGAGAAGACATTGTCAGGCAGGCGCAAACATTCGCTCATGATGTAAAGATCGGGGCCGTCCAATATGCTGATGAAATGCTTCAGCATGTTGAAAAGAATTTGTTCGAAACGCTTCAAGCCCTCCGTAAGAATCGGGAGGAATTAAAGGGGTTAGCCAAAGAAGATCGTGAAAGATCAGGTAAGTCTGAAAACGAGAAGAACGAGTAAATTTATCCAAGTCGTAAGACTCCCACTTCAAGTGGGAGTGATACACCTTATTCTGCTTCGGTGACGATAGTCTCCGGTGACGATAGTGTCCGGTGGACAGTATCGCCGATAGCGCACGGCTATCAACGAATACTAAGCGCTGTGGATTAGTATCGCCGAGCCGCCTTTCCCAATAGAAACACTTGGCGGCGAAGGAGGTAGAGTCCATCCTACGGCGCGAAAGTATTCGTCTGTAGATCTGCGCCTTCGGCGTTAGCCTCCACCGGAGACTAACGTCACTGGAGACTAACGTCACCGAAGACTCGATGTTCAACTTTAGTTGAACGAGTTCACTAGAGGCTAACAGTTATAGAAAACTTGGCTAGCGCCCGAAGACACTGTCTTCGCACGAGTTAGCTTTCAGGCGCTGGCATAAATTTTCCATTCATCAGTGGTGCCGCGCAGCGGTATGGAGGTCTGACTAGTACAAAAGAGACTTCTACTTAACGAGCACCTCGCTCCCATTTGATGTATATTTAAAAGAGAAATAACAAAAAACAGTGCGTCAAATGGCGATAAATTGACATACTGTTTTTTCCTTTATAATAAATTTTTATGACCTGGGTTGTTGTACCAAGGCGAGTATGAATAGAAAAATCATCATACCGATAAACACAAAGGAGCTTGCTTGCCAAGTATTCCAGAAAAGAGCTGATGTATATGGGACTTGAATTACAAGCGTCGAAGTGGGCACCTTCGCAACAAGGAGGAAAAGTTGGCTTAGTCCAAGGGCGATAATTCCTTGAAGTATTCGAGCAACCACGAACGGAAAGAAACGCAAATCGGTTTCGCTAATAAAACCAGCCACTTGCGCAAATACGGAAAGACCACTCCAACCCATAAGGAGGGCAAGAAGTGCCACTTGATGATTAAGTCCAGAAACAGCTTGGATTGTTCCTTGACATCCTAATGTCATCTCAAAAAGACCATTGAAAAAAGTGTGTAAAATCGGAAGAGGTACTATCTTTATAAAGATGTGGATCAGGGTCGCTAAAAATGCAGTGACATGCCAGATATTTAATAGTTGGAGAATCACAGAAAAAAAGGCCATGAAACCTGCTACCATAAGTACGGTGGTTATACTTTGTTTGATGGCATCACTAAGGATTCGCCCAAAAGGGCGGGTGTCTTTGGCTTGAGCGACTTTCATTTCTTGCCAAGCCCGTTTAAACGAAGGTAAACGGACTGAGTGTTGGGGAGAAGGTGTAACACGGTAAAAACGAAAGAGGAAACCAACCAACAAATTGGCGAGATAAATAGAACTTGAAAGGATTATACCGAGTGAAGGTTTACCTAACATGCCAGAGGCGACAGCACCAAACATAAATCCAGGACTGGGGTTATTGGTAAAAGCTAAAAGACGTTCCCCTTCAACACGTGTAATCTCTCCAGCTTGACGAAGTCGGGCGGTAAGTACTGCACCCATAGGAAAGCCGGACGTGTAGCCCATAGCCACAACAAAGGCGCCTTTGCCGGGAAGGCGAAAAACCGGACGCATGAACGATTCCAGAAGAACTCCGAGGAAATGAACAAATCCTGCCGCCATTAGGAGCTCGGAAAGAATAAAGAAGGGGAGCAAAGCGGGGAGGACAAAACGCCACCATAAGGCTAACCCTCCACCTGCAGAGCTAAGAACTTCCTGCGGATAGATAAACATGCCGAGGGCCAGGAGACTTAAGGCAAAGACCTGGGCAACGGAGGACATATACTAATCACCTTCCTTCGTAATTTATATGGAAGAATGCTTGGACCTAGAAGTTGTGGTGGGGAGGAAAAATATAATGACCCAAAAGACTGAAGAGTCACGTCTATTGAAAGTATGGAATTAGCTAACTGAAATCAAGAGGATAATCTAGTTTGGATTGAAAGAAATGGAAATTTCGTGTTACAGTTAGAAAATAATTAGAAACAAGAGTGAAAAATCGATGTATTCGGGAACACTATAGTCATTAATACTAAAATAATTATGAGAATGGTTATAAGTAAACTCGTTCAGCTAAAGCTGAACATCGGGGCTTCAGATACGAAAGCCTCCAGTGACGATAGTCTCCGGTACGATAGTCTCCAGTGGAGAGTATCGCCGAAGCCGTGATCCCCATAGGAATACTTACCGGCGAAGGATAGAGTATCGCCGAAGCGCACGGCCCTTAACGAATACGATCGCGCTGAGGATTGGTTTCGCCGAAGCCGCCTATCCCAAAAGGAACACTTCGCGGCGAAGGATGGATTCTACCCCACCTGAAGTGGAGACCGGGGGAACGCCCACTTATAGAAGTGGGCGTCTCGCCGTTAGATAAAGGGGCGTAATTGAATGAAAATTCTTGTTCTTAACTGTGGAAGCTCTTCACTTAAATATCAGGTTATTGACATGGACACTAGGAATCCTATCTCTAAAGGATTGGTAGAACGCATTGCGCTTCAGGGTTCTGTACTTACGCATGGTACAGCTTCACGAAAAAAAGAGGTTATTAAGACAGAGATTAAGAATCATACCCAAGCGATTGAGCTTGTGCTCAAGCAATTGGTGGCTCCTGAATATAGAGCCCTAAAAGATTTAGATGAGATTTATGCCATAGGGCATCGTGTCGTTCACGGGGGGGAGAAATTTGCAAAATCCGTCATAATTGATGCTTCGGTCATGAAAGCTCTTAAGGAGTGTATTGATCTTGCTCCGCTTCACAATCCTCCCAATATCGCCGGAATTGTAGCTTGTCAGAAAATGATGCCTGGGATTTCTCAAGTGGCTGTCTTTGATACGGCTTTTCATCAAACGATGCGCCCTTTTAGTTATATCTATGGGTTACCTTATGAGTATTATGAAAAATACTCAATAAGAAAATATGGTTTCCATGGGACATCCCACAAGTATGTCAGTCAACGTGCCGCTGTCCTTCTCAAAAGACCACTTGCTGAGCTGAAACTTATTAGTTGCCACTTAGGTAATGGTTCCTCGATTGCGGCCATCCGTGGGGGGAGGTCTATTGATACTTCAATGGGCTTTACTCCGTTGGATGGACTTATGATGGGAACGCGTTCAGGAGCCTTGGATCCAGCGATTGTTACTTATATTATGGATAAAGAAAAATTTAATGTTGATCAAATGAATGATTTTCTTAATTATAAATGTGGCGCTTTAGGGGTTTCTGGGATAAGCAGTGACTTTAGGGACATCGAATTGGCGGCTGAGCAAGGAAATAATCGCGCACAGCTAGCATTAGATATTTTCGAGCATGACGTCAAGCAATACATTGGCGCTTATGCTGCCATGATGGGTGGAGTGGATGCTTTGATATTTACGGCGGGCGTTGGTGAAAACGCACCGAGTATGCGGGAAGCTATTTGTAAAGATATGGGCTTCCTTGGCATACACCTCGATTTGGAGAAAAACAAGGTCCGAGGCGAAGAAGTGGATGTTTCCGAAATAAATTCACGATGTCCGGTTCTAGTAATCCCGACAAATGAGGAATTGATGATTGCGCTAGATACGCTTGAGTTAACGCGCTGAGGGGAGGAAGTTTCTTAGCACGATCGCACACGTTTCATTGCTATTCGCTTGTCGCTAACTAAAACGCAAACCTCTGGGTTTCTCTGCATGTAAACCAATGCGTTTCTTAACGCCATATCGTCTGCGCTCATTGACGCAATTCCACTCTCCGTGCTCCCTAAGCTAAGAAACTTCCTCAAGCCTGGGTCGACGGGGGGGGAGGAAGTGTCTGAATCTTGAAAGTGTATTAGGGTATTATAAAGTGTTTCCCTTGACAAAGAAAAATGTGCCAACTATAATAATGAATGTGTATTGAGGTGGATAATATGAAAGTGAATGTAGCTCAGGTTCGTTACAGCGAAGGTGAAAGTGTCCTTTTTGAGTTAGTGGGGGAATTTTCCTCCTTTGATTTGGGAACAGAAGCTCTCTCATTTGAAGCACCGGTACATGTTCAACTTCAGGTGAACAAGACAAACAGAGCGATGCTGGTTTATGGAAACATTCAAACGGAACTTAAGGTGACTTGTGGGCGCTGTCTGGAAACGTACACATATCCATTTATTTGTTCCTTCCAAGACGAATGGGTTTTTCGTGCGCAGGCAACAGAAGACCAGTTAGAAACAGCACTCCTGTTGGACAAAGATGAGGTTGATATCAAGGAACGCATTTTTGAACAAATTATGTTAGCGTTACCCATGAAGTTTATTTGTTCGCCCGAGTGTCAGGGGTTATGTCCAATCTGTGGCGCAAATCGTAACCTGAACCCGTGTCATTGCGGGGAGGATGACATTAACCCTCGGTTTGCAAAGTTAGGTAAGTGGAAATCCAATGACTAATAAATTAGAGAACCTAAAGGGGGTGTAATTTTATGGGTGTTCCGCAACATCGCCAATCAAAATCCAGAGTACGTAAACGTCGGGCTATGTGGAAACTAACTGCACCAAACCACATCGAATGCCCCCAATGCCATAAACCAAAAATGCCGCATTATATATGCCCTAGTTGTGGGTATTATAATTCTAAGGTAATTATTGCTGTCGGAGAATAAGGTTTAGTACTCAAAAACAAAGAACTCTTTTATAGGAGTTCTTTGTTTTTATATTCTAAAATGTAAATGTAGGGGCACAATACATCGTGCCCGATAATCAATATTTCTTCAACAATCGACAGGATTATTTCTTGATTAGAGAACAGAGATAGTTTATAATTGTGACCAGGTCATAATTTCGAAGCACAAATTACGAAGCATGAAGCATGATGTTCGAGGCGCGAAGCGAACAAAGTTCGCAGAACGATCAATTTCTAGAAGTTCAATTCGTAATTCGATTCGTAGAATCGAATTCCCATTTCGGACATCGAGCATCGAGCATCGTGCCTCGAAATGGAGTCTCGAATTGGCAAGTTAGGTAAGAATGGTGATATTAATGGGCCGAAAAAGCAAAGAAGAACGCCGCAAGGTATTAGGCGAAGAGCTTTCCAAACATCCGTTTTTTACCGATGATGAGCTTGCGGAAAGGTTTAAGGTGAGCGTCTCAACCATACGTTTAGATCGTGGAGAATTAGGGATTCCTGAACTCCGGGAACGAACCCGGGCAGTAGCACAGGAAGCGTACTTAACGTTAAAGTCATTAGATGACCAAGAAGTGATAGGGGAACTGCTAGAACTTGTAGTTGGTGAAAGAGCCTGTTCAAAGTTGAAGATTGATGAGAGTATGGTTTTGGCCAAGGCAAGAGTTGCTCGTGGGCATTATTTATTTGCCCAGGCAAATTCCCTAGCCATTGCCTTAGTAGATGCGCCTATGGCTTTGACTGGAAGTGTCGAATTGAAATTCATACGGCCAGTTCAGTTGGGTGAGGTTGTAGTGGCTGTGGGAACAGTACTCAATAGAAAGAGAAATAAATATACGGTCCAAATATCTGTACAAGTTGGTACTGAGGAAGTGCTACTTGGGAATTGGGTAATATTTGCAATAGAACGTTCGGACGTACGGGAAACGGAGAGAGAATAGATGAGAATTGCTGTAGATGCCATGGGTGGGGATTATGCTCCAGAAGAGATAATCAAAGGAACGCTAATGGCCGCAGAAAAATGGCCTGATTTGCAACTTATCCTTGTAGGGCAACAAGCGCAGATTCTGCCTTTTTTCACGGGCACAAAACCTAGTAATATATCACTTATTGAAGCGTCCGAGCTGATAGGGATGGATGAACACCCAGCGAATGCTGTTCGTAAGAAGAAGGATGCCTCGATTGTGGTTGCCACTAGATTAGTTAAGCTTGGCGAGGCTGATGCCGTGGTGAGTGCAGGTAGCACCGGTGCTCAAATGGCCTCTGCCTTGTTGGGATTAAGAAGAATCAAGGGAATTGAGCGACCGGCTATTGGGACAATCCTGCCAACTGCGGAGGGGGGGAAACTCATTCTCGATGTAGGAGCTAATTTAGACGCGTCACCAGAGCACCTTTGTCAATATGCCCTGATGGGTAGCATTTACGCAGAAAAAATCTTACGAATTCCAGATCCGCGCGTTGGGTTACTAAACATAGGAAGTGAAGAAGGAAAAGGAAATGAACTGACTCAGAAAACCTATCCTTTGCTCAAAGAAACACCGATTAATTTTATTGGGAATATAGAGGGCCGGGATGTACCCTATGGGCGTGCTGATGTAGTCGTTTGTGAGGGCTTTGTAGGAAATGTATTACTTAAGACGGCTGAAGGGCTGGCCGGGGTATTTGTTCAGGTGATTAAGGAAAGAATTACTACAACCACGATCCGTAAGCTAGGCGCGATGGCTGTAAAACCGGGTTTAAAAGAGTTCGCTCAGATGATGGACTATGCTGAGTATGGCGGAGCTCCTTTGCTTGGTGTCAATGGGATCAGCATTATCTGCCATGGGAGTTCGAAAGCGAAGGCGATCTTTAATGCCATTCGAGTGGCCCAGGAATGTGTTCAAGTGCGTTTGATTGAACAGATTCAAGAAGATCTCCCGAGAAAAGTATGATTGTTAGCGAGTGAATAATGAGAAAAGAGGACATGCGACGATGTTTAGTGTTGGAATTGTGGGAATGGGGTCATATGTTCCGGAAAATGTTATAACCAACTTAGATTTAGAAAAAATGGTTGATACAAACGATCAGTGGATTACTTCACGCACAGGGATCAGGAAACGGCATATTGCTCCTAAAGACATGCCTGTTTCGGAACTGTGTTACCGAGCGGGATTGAGAGCATTAGAGAACGCTCAGATTGCTCCTGAAGAGGTTGACCTAATTATCGTTGCGACGATGACACCTGACTATGCATTTCCAGCGACTGCCTGTATCGTTGCCGATCGGTTAGGGGCAAAAAAGGCGGCGGCTTTTGATCTGGAGGCAGCATGTACTGGATTTATCTTTGCGGTGGCGACGGCCAGCCAGTTTGTTGCCACGGGTATGTATAAGACAGTGCTAGTCATTGGCGGGGAAACGATGAGCAAAATTCTTAACTGGGAAGACCGTTCAACGTGTATTCTCTTTGGTGATGGTGCGGGGGCAGCGGTTTTACAACCAGTTGAAAAGGGATTTGGCTTTTTGAGTTTCGAATTAGGTTCAGACGGTTCCGGAGGTAAATTACTCAGTCAACCAGCCGGGGGGTCGAAGTGCCCGGCGAGTCTGGAAACAGTTGAGAAAAACTTACATACCCTTCAGATGCAGGGCAGAGACGTTTATAAATTCGCCGTCCGGAATATGGTAGACGTTTCGGTGAATGTCTTGGAGAAGGCAGGTTTAGGGAAAGACGATGTGGACCTTTTTATCCCCCATCAAGCCAATATACGGATTATTGATGCAGCGGTAAAGCGCCTGGGAATTTCCCCAGATAAAGTGATTATGAATTTAGACAAGTATGGTAATATGTCCGCCGCGTCTATTCCCGTGGCCTTAGATGAGTCATTTAAAGAGGGACGCATTGCAGAGGGAGATAGGATAGTTATGGTTGGATTTGGCGCAGGATTGACTTGGGGAGCGTGTGTTTTGAAATGGACGAAAGTAGGGCTAAAAGCATGATAAAAACAAAGATATGTGAACTTATCGGGATTGAATACCCGATTTTTCAAGGTGGAATGGCTTGGGTTGCAACTGGAGAATTAGTCGCAGCCGTTTCGGAAAGCGGGGGATTAGGTATTATTGGTTCTGGACAGGCCCCCGCGGACTGGTTGCGTCGGGAAATTCGAAAAGTGAAAGCCATTACGAAAAAGCCGTTTGGAGTCAATGTCATGCTGATGTCCCCGTTTGTGGATGAAGTCATGCAGGTGATTTTAGAAGAGCGTGTCCCAGTGATTACGACGGGTGCAGGGAATCCTGGAAAGTATGTGCCAATGCTTAAAGAAGTCGGGACGAAGGTTATTCCAGTGGTTGCCTCTGTTGCGTTGGCTAAACGACTAGAGAAGGCAGGGGTTGATGCGCTAATTGCTGAAGGAATGGAGTCAGGGGGACATATCGGAGAAATTGGAACCTTCCCTCTAGTTCCCCAGGTGGTCGATGCTGTGAAAATCCCGGTCATTGCAGCAGGTGGTATCGTGGATGGTAGAGGCTTGGTGGCGGCGTTAGCCCTCGGAGCTGAGGGAGTTCAAATGGGGACACGCTTTATGTGTGCAGAAGAATGCACTATTTCACCCGTCATCAAAGATAGAATTATTAAAGCTAAGGACCGTGCTACGGTTATTACGGGACAGTCGACGGGTCATCCGGTTCGTTGCTTAGATAATCGCTTCACCCGTGAATTTGCGAAACATGAACGGGAAGGGATGGCGGTCGCGGAAATTGAGAAACTGGGCGTGGGGAGATTGCGATTAGCTTTTGTAGATGGGGATGTTGAGAATGGTTCTGTTATGGCGGGTCAAATTGCGGGAGCAGTTAAACGTGTTGAACCTGCAGCGGATATTATTCAGGATATCATGCAGTCCGCAGAACGAGAATTTCAGCGTCTTGCGGCGCGGTTTGGGGAGAGGAGTGTCTAGCTTTGGGTAAGCTGGCCTTTATTTTCCCAGGACAAGGATCTCAGTATGTCGGTATGGGAAAAGAATTATTTCTGACTCCTAGTGGAGGGAGAGTACAGCAGACTGCTCGCGAGGTTTTTGGTGGTGAGTTTATCAGGTTGTTGTCGGAGGGCCCGGAAGAAGAACTTCGACAGACGGCTAACACACAACCAGCAATATTACTTGTTAGTGTAGCGGCCTGGCAGCATCTTTCTGAGGCGGGGATTGAACCAGATTATGTTGCTGGGCACAGCCTCGGCGAGTATTCGGCGCATGTAGCAGCCGGTAGTCTGGACTTGGCAGAAGCACTGCGTGTGGTTAGAAAGCGTGGAGAACTGATGCAAGCTGCCGTTCCGGACGGCGGGGGGATGGCCGCCATTATGGGGCTCGCTGTTGATCAGGTGGAAGAAGCTTGCCATCGAGCAGCAGAGCATGGCGTGGTCGCACCTGCGAATTACAATTGTCCGGGACAAGTAGTTATTTCCGGAGAAGTTTTGGCCGTAGCCCATGCTATAGAAATTGCTAAGGAGTTGGGGGCCAAACGGGCGATACCGCTCGTAGTGAGCGGACCTTTTCACTCTCCTTTAATGGAGACAGCGGGGGAAAAACTACGACCGGTTTTGGAGAACGTGACCTGGAAAACTCCACATTGTCCGGTTATTGCGAATATTGATGCCGCCGAGGTCATCTCTCCAGGACGTACAGTGAGTACGTTGGTTAAGCAAGTTAGCAGTGCGGTTCGCTGGGAGCAATCCGTTCGTCATCTCCTTGACTTAGGGGTCGATACCTTCATAGAGTGTGGTCCTGGTAAAGTCCTGACAGGTTTGGTGAAAAAAATAGCTCCTAGCGTCAATCTCTTACGAGTAGAAGATATGGATTCTTTAGAAAAGTCACTTGCATATTTGAAGGAGAGTCGTTAAAATGGTGCTGAATGATAGCGTGGCTATAGTAACTGGGAGTGGACGTGGGATTGGACGCGCCATTGCTCTGGAGTTGGCGGTAGCAGGTGCGAAAGTTGTTGTCAATTATGCTGGACGTGCCGATAAAGCTGAAGAAACAGTCAAATTAATCCGTGAAGCTGGCGGAGAATGCTTAGCCGTTCAAGCGGATGTGAGTCAGACGGCTGATGTTGACCGATTAATAAAAACAACTTTAGACCATTTTGGCAAGATTAACATTTTGGTCAATAATGCTGGTATTACTCGGGATTTGTTGTTGCTCCGTATGAAGGAAGCGGATTGGGATGCGGTCTTAGCAACAAATCTTAAAGGAGTTTTCCTCTGCACTAAAGCGGTCAGTAAAGGAATGCTTAAACAACGTGCAGGTGTTATTGTTAATATTTCGTCCGTTGTGGGCCTTTCAGGGAATGCTGGACAAGCAAACTATGCGGCAGCAAAAGCTGGGATTATCGGATTTTCTAAATCCATTGCCAAGGAATTCGCCTCGCGGGGAATTCGGGTCAATGTGGTCGCTCCGGGGTATATTTCTACAGATATGACGGAAGCCTTAGCAGAAGGGATGCAAACTGAAGTCTTGCGTGCAATCCCACTCGGTCGTCTAGGAAAGCCCGAGGACGTAGCTAAAGTGGTTCGATTCCTTGTGTCTTCGGAGGCATCTTATATAACAGGACAGACGTTGTGTGTTGATGGAGGTATGGAAATGTAACCTCCGGACTGCGGTCCTCTCGGGCTTTTAGGCCCTGAGGTCTTAGTCTTCAAGTTTTCGGCGAAAGGAGGTGAAGAAGCAGCATGGAAGTTTTCGAGAAAGTGAAAGCCATCGTCGTCGAACAACTTGGGGTAGATGAAGCTGATGTTACCCAGGAGACCTCCTTTGAAGAGCTTAATGCGGATTCTTTGGATATCGTAGAACTAATTATGGCTCTCGAAGAGGCATTCGACTTGGATATTCCGGATGAGGAAGCCGAAAAGATTCGGACGGTCGGGGATGCGGTCATCTACATTAATGAAAACAAATAACCTCAAAAAGGTCCCGTACTCAAATGCGGGACTTTCTTTTAAGAGATCTCCTTTCTCCTTCAAAATTTAGTTGGAGAGGTTTCAGATAGATGCTTAGAGGATTTGCTACTCATACCTAACAATAGCTCATAGAAGGTCGACAGGAGGAACGATTGTGAAAATACCCGAGCTTCGTATTGCCGATTTGGTGGCCAAAATTCCTGTTATTCAAGGAGGTATGGCCGTTAGGATATCCATGGCCCCTCTCGCAGCAGCTGTTGCTGAAGAGGGAGGGATCGGAATAATTGCAGGCAGTGGTTTGCCTGTGGAAGAACTTATTGCAGAAATTCGTGAAGCACGTCGGCGTACGAAGGGAATTATCGGGGTAAACATTATGTTTGCTGTCCGCGAATTTGCGCAACTGGTTCATGCAGCGTTTGATGAGAAGATCGATCTTTTGGTTTCGGGAGCTGGTTTTTCGAGGGACATGTTCACTTGGGGTAAGGAAAAGGGTATTCCGGTCGTACCGATTGTCTCCTCCGCTAAACTCGCTAGGTTATCCGAAAAGCTTGGGGCGGCTGCTGTGATCGTGGAAGGAGTAGAGGCTGGCGGGCATTTAGGTACGGATCGGTCCATACATGATATCCTACCGGAAGTAATCGCAGCGGTTAGTATCCCGGTTATAGGTGCGGGAGGCTTCATCGATGGACAGGATGTCGCAAAGACATTGAAACTTGGGGCAGACGGGGTGCAAATGGGAACTCGGTTTGCGCTTAGTGAAGAGAGCAGTGCAGCTCTCGCTTGGAAAGAGTCCATGCTAAAAGCCAAAGAAGAGGATGTCGTGTTTATTCATAGTCCAGTTGGGATGCTGGCGCGGGGGATAAAGAACCCCTTTACCCAATTGCTTGATGAAAAGGTGGATGTTAAGACGACGAAATGTATGGGTTGTCTCAAGCAGTGTGAGGGGAACTTTTGCATTATTAGTCGCTTAGTCAAGGCTCAACAGGGCGATGTTCAGGAGGGCCTTATCTTTTCAGGGGCTATGGTCCATAAGATTAAAGAAATTCTGTCTGTGCATGAGATTTTTGAGGATATCAAAAATGGAATACTCGGCTTAAAGGAGGAAGAGTGTTGAAACACCGCGCAGTGATTACGGGAATGGGTGTTATCTCTCCCGTAGGAAACCATCTTGATGAATTCTGGAATAATTTACTCGAAGGAAAGTCTGGAATCGGACTCTTAACGCGTTTCGATACATCAGATTTGCCGACTAAGGTTGCGGCTGAAGTCAAATACTTCGAACCAACTGAATGGATTAATAAAAAGGAAAGTAGGCACATGGACCGCTTTGCCCAATTTGCCATCGCAGCAGCAAAGATGGCGGTGCAAGATTCTGGGTTGGATTTTGAAAAAGTGGATAAGGAACGGGCCGGAGCTGTTATGGGCTGTGGAATTGGTGGCGTGATAACGTTTGAGGAACAAAAAGAGATTCTCATGAGTAAGGGGAGCGGTCGGATTACCCCGTTTTTTGTTCCCATGCTGATTAGCAATATGGCTGCAGGACACTTATCCATTGAGTTTGGCTTACAAGGATCAAGTATGACTGTTGCTACAGCCTGTGCTTCTGCCACCAATGCGATTGGAGAAGCGTTGCGGATTATTCAACATGGTGAAGCGGATGTCGTCCTATGCGGGGGAACTGAAGCACCAATTACGGATTTAGCTTTTGCTGGTTTTTGCGCTATGAAGGCGATGTCTACTGAAAAGGAAAACCCAGAACAAGCGTGCCGACCTTTTGATAAACGGCGTAGCGGCTTTGTTATGGGTGAAGGGGCAGGGGTTCTGGTTTTGGAATCCTTGGAACATGCAACGGCTCGGGGCGCACGTATTTATGCCGAATTGGCCGGCTATGGAAGCACTTCAGATGCCTATCATATTACGACACCAGTTCCTGGTGGTGCCGGTGCGGCTCGTGCGATGCGACTTGCCTTAAATGATGCAGGAGTAAGTGCTGAAGACGTAGACTATATCAATGCGCATGGGACCGGTACAGGGCCTAATGATGCAACTGAAACAGCCGCCATTAAAACCGTGTTTGAAAGTCATGCGACAAAGTTGGCGATCAGTTCGACTAAATCTATGACTGGACACTTGACGGGGGCAGCCGGAGCCATCGAAGCGATTATTTGTGCGTTCGCCATTGAGCGGGGAGCAATCCCTCCAACGATAAACTATGGAGAGCCAGATCCGGAATGTGATCTTGACTATGTCCCTAATCTTGCGCGAAAACAAGAAGTGAATGTGGCAATGTCCAATTCATTAGGTTTTGGTGGCCATAATGCCACTATAGTCTTAAAGAAATTTGCTTAAGGCATATGAAAGAAAATAACAGTCAAAGATGCCCTAGATATTTTGCGTCAGACAAGGAGGTATGTTTACCTCATAGCGGGTTCTATTAGGTGAACATGCCGACGTAGTATGACACAAAATAGACGGGCATACTGGCTAGTTATTTTCTTGAATGTGCCGAAGATAAGGAGATCTTAATTTATGGTCGAAAATAGCCGTAATCTTATTAAGACGGAGGGAAGGCCAGGGCGTAAGAAATGTGCCTTGACTTCTCTAAAACAAGAACCTGGACTTAAATTGGCAAAACGATTGGGGCTGGCTTCTTCTCCAAATAGGTTGTTTGTGACGGCCTTGACCCATCCTTCCTACGTGTTTGAAAATCCTCAGTTTGGCAGAGAAAATAATCAACGTCTTGAGTTTTTGGGTGATGCGATTTTGGACTTTGTGATTGCGGAGTATCTGTATTTAAGTTATCCGGATCGTCCAGAAGGAGAGCTTACAAAGATGCGGGCGGCTGTCGTTAATGAAACGATTTTGGCTATCAAGGCACAGGAAATTGAGTTGGGGCATGAGCTTTTATTAGGCAAAGGAGAGCAGGTGTCCGGTGGACGGGAGCGCCCTTCGATCTTAGCAGATGCTTGGGAGGCCGTAATTGGGGCGATATACTTGCAATATGGATTACAAGAAGCCCGAAGGGTAATCTTAGAGTTGCTGAAACCGTCCATTAACGAAGTCGCTGAAGGAAATTATGGAGACTACAAAACCATGTTACAGGAAAAAGCACAACACGAAGAAAAAGAAGTAAACTATCAGATCCTTGTAGAAGAAGGGCCTGATCACAACAAATGCTTTACAGCGGGCGTTTTTCTGCAAGGTAACTTAATGGGCAAAGGTATGGGTCGCACCAAAAAAGAAGCTGAGCAACATGCTGCAAGGCAGGTGTTAGAACATTGGAGGAGGGAGAACGATGGCTAAACCTGAGAAATTCCCAGTATTCTTAAAGGGAATTCATATTCAGGGATTTAAGTCGTTCGCTGATCGGGTTAAATTAGAAATAGGTCGTGGATTAAGCGTAATCGTTGGTCCGAATGGGAGCGGAAAAAGTAATGTCGCCGATGCAGTCCGCTGGGTACTGGGAGAACAAAGTGCTAAGAGCCTCCGTGGGGTTAAAATGGAAGATGTAATTTTCGCTGGGAGCACACAGCGTCGACCCGTCGGCATGGCAGAGGTTTCCCTTATTTTTGATAACTCAACTGGAATTTTTCCGTTGGATTTTCGAGAAATCACGATTACTCGCCGAGTTTATCGCGATGGTGATGGGCAATATTTGATAAATAATACATCCTGCCGGCTCAAAGATATTCTGGAACTATTTATGGATACGGGAGCAGGAAAGGAAGGATTCTCGATCATTGGGCAGGGGCGGGTTGAGGAAATCTTAAACCTAAAATCTGAAGAACGTCGATCGCTGATCGAAGAGGCGGCTGGAATTACCAAATTTCGTTTCAGAAAGCGCGAAGCCTTAAAGCGTCTTGATGCAACAATCTTGAATCTCCAACGTCTTGATGATATATTGCGAGAAATTGAGGGACAACTGATTCCTCTGGCTGCCCAAGCCCAAGTGGCCGAACAGAGCCTTTCGCTCTCTACTGAACAAAGATGCCTGGAAATCCAATTGACTGTTTTAGACATCTCTGAAGGAAAGCAAAAGTTGTCAATAGCTTCCAAGGATTCAGAAATTCTGCAATCCAGTTTGGTAGAGGCTCAAGCAATATTGAGGCTTAAAGAAAGTAAAAATTTAGAAGATAAGGTTTTATTAAAAGAAATTGAGGATGACCTGCAAAGGATGCAGGGAGAGGGGTTTCAAGCAGAGCAGGCAAGCGACGCTTTAAAACATGAGTTAAGTATTCGCAGTGAGCGTTTCAAGTATTATGAGGAGCAAATCGCTAGGTTGACCGATGAAATCGATGTGGATGAGGAAAAATTAAAACATTTGAACACACGGATTAGCGCTCTTGCGGCAAAGCAAGCAGTATTAAAGAATACAGTTAAAGAATCACAGCTCAAGGTCACAGACCAAGAACAGAAACTAATTGTTGTCCGAGAAAATAATCACGCTGAAGAAATTGACCAAATTAAGGCCGACCTTTTTCAGGCCCTGTCAGAGCAAGCCAATTGTGCCAATGAATTGACTGGGGCTCAACATACTCTGGCATCTTTGGACCAACAAGTTCTTCAAGTAATACAAGAGCAAGGGATAAAAGCAAAAGAGCGTTTGGTCTTGGAAGAAACTCGTGAAGCGCAGGATAAAGAACTGGTTCAGATAGAAGGGCAAACCTTAGTTAGAGAAAGAGAAATGTTAAGGCTTCGGACAGAGTTGGATCAGTTAAAAGGGCGTAGACAAGAAAAAAACGTAGAACTTCAAAAACATAAAGCCCTTACAGATCAAGCAAGAGCACGAATGCACGCTTTACGGTCTTTAGAAGATTCTTTAGATGGGTATCAACGTGGGGTGCGCGAGGTCATGTTGGCCAGAAAAAAAGGGATTAGGGAATGTTCTGGTCTCTGTGGGACGGTGGCTGATCTGATCACAGTGAAGGAAGAATATGAACTGGCCTTGGAAACTGCACTTGGAGCCGGGTTACAAAACGTTGTGGCAGAGAATGAAAAGGCTGCAAAAGTAGCTATTGCCTATTTAAAGGTTCATCAATTCGGTCGAGTAACCTTCCTGCCACTTGATATAATTCAAGGGAACCGGATGTCTGTCAGCCAGGCCGTAGAGAGGGATCCCGGATATATAGGGCTTGCAGTCGATCTAGTTACTTATGATTTGTTATACAAACCAGCGATGGAGTTTCTCCTCGGGCGCATTGTCGTTGTCACTGACATGAATGCCGCAACTCGGATCGCCAAAGCATCTGGGTATAGGATACGTATTGTGACTTTAGAGGGGGATCAAGTTCATCCGGGAGGTTCTCTTAGTGGAGGGAGTGTACAGCGCAAAGGCGGAAATTTGCTGGCTCGTTCCCGTGAAATCGATTCCTTGGGTGTTGCGTTAGCACGGCTCGAAAAAGAATTGCTTGAAGAAGAACGGGAATACTTCGAGAGTGATCTTCTTCTGAGGGAGATTCAGGAAAACATAGAGGATTTAAGTCTAAGGCAACGGGAAGATAAAGAACGTCAGGTCATGCTTAGGGCGGTGCACGAGAGTGTGTTGAGTCAGTTGGGGCGGTTAGAGAGCGATTTATTGGGGTTAAGTCTTCGGAACCAAGAAAACATGGCTCAGAAAAACGAACTTGGTCTTCGTTTGGAAAACTTAGCAAACCGTTTGGAAATGGCGGAAAAAACGTCGGTCAATTTGCGTGAAGAGTACACTCGGCGAGAGCTTGAAGCTAAAGTTGCGAATAGCGAGATAGAAGCGCATGGGGAGCAACTGACCCAGGAAAAAATTCGCTTAGCGAAGTGGGAACAAGAATTAAATCAATGCACTGAGCAACTTGGACACGAACGAACGATCTATCGCGAAAATAAATCAAATCTTGATATTAAAAAACAGAATCGGGTTGGCCTTCGAGAAAACTGCCAGGTTGTTGAAACGGAACAAGGAGCGTTGAACCGGCAATTGGAGAAACATTCACTTACCCAACAAGCACAACAATACATCTTGATGCAACGTAGACAAGAGAGAGAGGGTTTATCGGCAAGAATACTTGAACTGGAACAGGAGATATATGCTAAGCGTCAGTCAGAACATGCACTGGAACAACGCCTCCATGCTAATGAACTTCGCGTTGTACGCTTCGAGACGGAATGCCAAGCAGGGGAAACTCGTTTAGTGGAGGAATTTTCTTTAACCTGGGAAGAGGCAATACCTTTTCAGACCGAGGAAGACAGGGCGTTCCTGGGGCGAAGGGTGCAAGCCCTTAAACAACAAATTGACGATTTAGGCCCAATCAATCAAGCAGCTATAGAAGAATTTCCAAAAATGAGCGCAAGGAAGGCGTTTATGTTGGCCCAGCAGGATGATTTAGTCGAAGCGAATCAGACCTTGCGCCAAGTGATTTCCGAACTAGATAAGACAATGAGTGAACGTTTTATCGAAAGCTTTCATGCTGTGAATGGTGCTTTTCAGGAAGTTTTTAAAGAGCTTTTTCGGGGCGGAAATGCCGAACTTCATTTAGTAGACCCAGAACATTTGTTAGACACAGGTGTCGAGATAATTGCTCAGCCCCCCGGCAAAAAGCCACAGCTCCTTTCCCTCTTGTCCGGCGGAGAACGAGCTTTAACGGCCATAGCTATTTTGTTTGCGCTACTGCGGGTTAAACCGAGTCCGTTCTGTATCTTGGATGAGATCGAAGCCTCTCTGGATGATTCCAATGTTCAGAGGTTTGCACAGTATATTCACCGTCTCTCGGATTCAACCCAGTTTGTTGTTATCTCTCACCGTAAAGGAACCATGGAATCTGCCGATGTTTTGTATGGTATTACCATGGAGGAGTGTGGTGTATCGAAGTTGTTATCTGTCCAACTTGATGAGCGACTTGCGTAAGGGACTTGTATCACACAGCGCTCGGTACTTACGACGCAGAGCAAACTAACCGTTCAAGCTCCTGTCTCGGGAACGGGGTTCCAGCCATAAGTGCCAATCCACACTGCAGGAGTATGCGTAATGAGTTGCAGTGTGGCGATAAGCTCGTCCGCTTATCGTCTTGGCGCTATGGCGGCAGCGCACGTCCGTGTGCGCTGCCCCGTATCTGGGGTCGCTTTCACGGAGTTTGCTAGTCTGCTTACGTAAAGACGTCGCGCTTGTGTGACACTGCGTCCCGGGCCTGGAACAGGGGAATTGCCGAGGCACGAATCACGGAAGCAGAGGGACGGTTCCGTTGCTTCCTCGGCGATGAGGGGAGACGGCACATTTCATGTGCACCGTCTTGGGGAAGCGAGGGGGTCTGCTTCTTTCAGCGGGATGAGACACGTCCTAGGCCATTGAAACGGTGGGTGTGATTAATGGTCTAATCTTGTGAGACGGCACATATCGTGTGCATCGTAAAGATGGTACTAGGAAGCAGCTGAACCGTCCCCTTGCTTCCCCCCACTTCTTGGGCTTGGTGCGGAAAAATGTGCAATGTTTGATGCACTATGATATTCTAATCTTGTATTTCAAAATTCGAATCTCGACTATGACTACGAGAGGATGTTAAAAATAGTGGCAGGATTTTTCGCGAAGCTTAAAGAAGGTCTAACCAAAACACGGGAAAATTTCGTGGGTAAAATTGAAGAGGTTTTTACAGGGCGTAAGAAAATAGATGAAGAGTTATATGAAGAATTGGAAGAGGTGCTGATCCGTTCAGACGTCGGAGTCACTACCTCATTCGAATTGGTTGAAAGTTTGCGCAAAGAAGTTAAAAAACGAAAAATATCAGCACCAAGTGAGCTTACTCAGGTCCTCCAAGAATTGATCACGGAGTTACTGGGCGAAGAGGAAACACTTAACTTAGCAAAGCAAGGTCCTAGTATTATTCTCGTTGTTGGGGTAAACGGGGTTGGCAAAACAACGACAATCGGTAAGCTTGCGAACAAGTTAAAAAAGGATGGGAAACGGGTTATCATGGCTGCAGGGGATACCTTTCGGGCAGCGGCAATTGATCAACTTGAGGTTTGGGGAGAACGATCCGGAATAGAGGTTATTAAACAGCGGGAAGGTGCGGATCCTGCAGCTGTCGCTTATGATGCGGTACAAGCCGCAAAGTCCCGAAGCATAGACGTGGTTATCGTGGATACCGCCGGACGCCTCCATAATAAAGTGAACTTAATGGAAGAACTAAGAAAGGTCAAGCGGGTAATTGAACGCGAAATATCGGGGGCACCTCACGAAGTGCTACTCGTGTTGGATGCCACTACGGGACAGAACGCACTCCAACAAGCCAAGCTTTTTCAAGAAGTGGCAGGGGTAACGGGAATTGTCTTAACGAAGCTCGATGGAACGGCCAAAGGGGGCGTCGTGCTGGGAATCCAAGGAGAAACTCAGATTCCTGTGAAATGGATTGGGATAGGTGAGGGACTCGAAGATCTACGACCGTTTGTGCCTAAGGATTTCGCAGCAGCGCTTTTTAACAGGCCTGACGAGGAGGGAGAATTCTGAGAGATTATGCCTTAATTGGGGGAACTGGTGTTGAGCATTTTACACTGACCGAACAAAGTAGCATTACAGTGGAAACCCCTTACGGGACGGTTGAACCCATTGTTGGTAAACTCGCTAATCGTAAAGTAGTTTTCATGAGCAGACATGGACGAGATCATGCCATACCTCCCCACTTGGTGAATTATAGGGCTAATATTTGGGCACTACGAAAACTTGGAGTGCGAAAAATTCTTGCTACAGCGGCTGTTGGTTCTTTATCCTCAAGTTTTCGCTTAGGCGATTTGGTGCTTCTTGATCAGTTTCTGGATTTTACTAAAAGTCGTCCTCAGACGTTCTACGAAGGGGGGCAACAGGGTGTCCTCCATGTGGATATGACAGAACCCTATTGTACCGCTGTGCGGCAGGTTATTTTAGATGCTTCAGAGCAACTAGGGTTTGCGCTAAAGAATGGGGCATGTTATGTTTGTACTGAAGGTCCACGTTTTGAAACACCTGCAGAGATTCAGATGTTTCAGCGCCTGGGGGCTGACCTTGTCGGAATGACGAGTGTTCCGGAGGTCGTTTTGGCCCGAGAACTGGGGATGTGTTACGCATCCATCGGGTTGGTTACGAATGAAGCGGCTGGAATAGCAAAACATTTGTTAAGCCATGCCGAAGTAATGGAGAGCATGAAGAAACTGGGTGAAAAAGTTGCACAGCTTATTCAGGTAACAATTCAACTATGGACTCCCGATCAGAATTGCCTATGTGCCTCAGCAAATGTAGAAGTTGGTAAGTTTTAGAAAGGCGGTGGGACGTTTGAAATCGATTGAATGGCTAGGAAATGCCTTGCGAATATTAAATCAGACCAAGCTTCCAGTAGAGATCGTATATCGGGATGCCATGTCTTATGAGGATGTGGCGGAGGCCATAGAAAACATGGAGGTCCGAGGTGCGCCTGCCATCGGGGCAACGGTTGCTTACGGCTTTGCGTTAGGAGCACTTCAGTACCAGGGGGATCGAGATGGTTTACCCAGTTTCATGGAAGTGGTACAAGACAGACTTGAAGCGACTCGACCCACAGCAGTCAATTTGTTTTGGGCACTTCGGCGCATGGAAGACCGCCTACGTGAATGCTGGGATGTTGATGATTTAGATGATGTGCGGCAGATTTTAATTGAGGAAGCAGGTCGTATCGCTGAGGATGATCGACGCATGAATCGCCTGATTGGGGAACATGGAAACGAGATTGTCCCAGAGAAGGCTAATATTTTGACCCATTGTAACGCTGGTGCCTTAGCTACCGTGGAGTACGGAACTGCACTAGGCGTTGTTCGAGCGGCTCACGAAGCTGGTAAGGGAATCCACGTTTTTGCGGATGAAACGCGACCATTTCTACAAGGGTCACGTCTCACAACTCTGGAACTTTTGCGAGACAATATTCCCGTGACGTTAATTGCAGATAATATGGCTGGCTATTTAATGCAACAAGGTAAAGTCGACCTCGTGATTGTGGGAGCGGACCGAATCGCTGCCAACGGGGATACGGCGAACAAAATCGGAACCTATTCTGTAGCGGTCTTGGCTCAAGCTCATGGGATTCCTTTTTATGTGGCTGCTCCGACTTCGACTATCGATCTGAAAGTAGCTACGGGCCAAGAAATACCGATTGAACAACGACCTGACAAGGAAATGCGAGAGTGTTTTGGGGTACAAGTTGCACCAACGGAAGTCAATGTTTACAATCCAGCTTTTGATGTCACCCCAGCGAAATTTATCACTGGAATTATTACCGAGAAAGGAATTGTGACCCATCCTTATTCAGTCAACCTCCTCAAATTGATGGTGCGATCTTAAACTTCTGAAAGAGCCTTCTTCATGTAATGGGGAAATCCCGTGACGACTAATGTAAGGAGATGGAGAGCATGTCGAAGCTTCTAATACGGGCTATGGTCTTACCCATGACCGGACCGGATGTATTTTATCCCCAAGGGGTAATTGCTATCGAGAATGATCGGATTATTTCGGTAGGGGCAGCGGGCTCTATTCCCGCCGGATTTATTCCCGACCGTATTATGGAATTACCTAATGACGTTGTTATGCCGGGTTTAATAAACACCCATACTCACGCAGCTATGACGTTACTCAGGGGCTATGCTGACGATCTGCCGCTCATGCCTTGGCTCAATGAAAAAGTGTGGCCTTTCGAAGAGAAATTGACAGAAGAGGACATTTATTGGGGTACGGCTTTAGCGCTTTGTGAAATGATACGCTCCGGAACGACCACCATGCTTGATATGTATGCTTCAATGGATCAAGTTGCGGAAGCGGTACTCATGGCAGGAACTCGTGCAGTCCTTTCACGAGGGCTGGTCGGGAACAATCCAAACGGCAAGCGTGCCTTAGAAGAGAATATTGATTTAGTTAAGCGTTATCACGGAGCTGGCGATGGGCGAGTGAGCATTATGTTTGGTCCACATGCTCCTTACACTTGTTCTGCGGAATATCTTCGAAGCGTGAAAGTTGAAGCGGATCGACTGGGTGTGGGGATTCATATTCATGTGGCAGAAACTGAAGACGAGATTAAGATTATTCAAGAGCAATACGGAAAAACTCCTGTGCAGTGGCTCGATGAGCTTGGACTTTTCGGAGGACATGTAGTGGCAGCGCACTGTGTTCATTTGACGTCGGGAGATATGGACATCCTGGCAAGAGAGCATGTATGTGTCGCCCATAATGCCGAAAGTAACATGAAACTAAGCAGTGGAACCGCTCCAATAACCGAGTTGCGCACCAAAGGTGTTGTCATTGGGCTCGGAACTGATGGCGCATCAAGTAATAACAATCTTGATCTTTTTGGGGAGATGCGTTCAGCTTCACTTCAACAAAAGCTACGGGTGAATTCGACTGTATTCCCAGCTTATGAAGTATTAGAAATGGCAACTGTTGGCGGCGCTCAAACCCTCGGTCTTAAGGATGTTGGGATGCTCGCACCGGGCTATAAAGCTGATCTTATCACAATAGATATGGACCAACCGCATTTCTATCCTCGTTTTTCCATCCCGGCACATCTGGTCTATGTTGCCCATGCAGGGGACGTACGCACTGTGATGGTTGACGGCAAACTTCTCATGGAAGAACGGAAACTTTTGACAATGGAGGTGGGTAAGGTTTGCCAGGAAGCCGAAACTCGTGCCAAACGGATTTCGGCTGAGTTGAATGGTTAAGTTATTAACCTTGACAAACCGTTAAATATAGTCTAAAATCTGTTTTGTAAAGTAAAAGTACTTTACAGGGGGTTGGGATGGAAAAACTCGCTAAAATGGCTCTCTTAGTAGATTTCTATGGACCTCTACTGACGGAAAAACAACAAAACGTCTGGGATCTTCATTACCAACAGGATCTTTCTTTGGCTGAAATAGCTGAGGTGGAACATATTAGCCGTCAGGCAATTTATGATTTGCTTAAGCGTACTGAGCGTATCCTTACAGAATACGAGGATAAATTAGGGTTAGTTCAGAGGTTCTGGGTTGAACGAGAAAAATTGATGGAAGTACAAGCCTTGTTGCAGTGCTTAAACGAGCAAGATTATTCTGGCCGAGCGGCATGGGAACGTCATCAGCAGATATGCACTATGATTAAAGATGTTTTTATCAATATCTCAACTGGCTGATATCGGAGGCTTGAAGTGGAGTCTATGATTTAACCACAGGCTTAAAATAGGATCAAAGCGAAAGCGGGGACAGGCATGTTTCAAGGACTAAGCGAAAAACTCCAAGAAACATTTAAGCGACTCAAAGGAAAAGGTAGGTTAAAGGAAACAGATGTTAACGAGGCTATGCGTGAGGTTCGCGTCGCTTTGTTGGAGGCGGATGTTAACTTTAAAGTGGTCAAGGAATTTGTGGCTAAGGTTAAGGAACGTTCGATTGGGCAGGAAGTCTTAGAATCCCTTTCACCTGCACAGTTTGTAATAAAGATTGTGCATGAAGAAATGATTGAACTCATGGGTGGCGCATCAGGTAAAATACTCATTTCCCCAAAACCGCCAACCGTGATTATATTAATAGGCCTTCAAGGGGCTGGGAAAACTACTCATGCAGCAAAGTTGGCCAATATGCTAAAAAAACAAGGAAAACATCCGTTGTTGGTGGCGTGTGATATTTACCGTCCTGCTGCCATAAAGCAATTGCAGGTCTTGGGTGATCAACTGAAAGTGCCTGTGTTTTCTATGGGCCAAGAGGCTCCGGTGGATATCGCCAAGGCGAGCATCCAACATGCTAATTCGAATGGTCATGATATAGTCATCATAGATACTGCCGGAAGGTTACATATCAACGAAGAGTTGATGACTGAACTTCGGGACATTAAAACCGCTGTAAAACCCCATGAGATTTTATTAGTGGTAGACGCAATGACAGGTCAGGATGCAGTTAATGTTGCGGAGTCGTTTCACAGCGAATTGGGGCTTGATGGCGTCATTCTCACAAAGTTGGATGGTGACACACGTGGTGGGGCAGCACTTTCTATCAAAGCAGTGACAGGGTGTACTATAAAGTTTGCTGGGACAGGGGAGAAAATGGACGCCTTGGAACCCTTTCATCCTGACCGTATGGCTTCACGGATCTTAGGGATGGGTGATGTCCTGACCCTGATAGAGAAAGCTCAAGAGTCTTTCGATGAGAAAAAAGCGAAAGAAATGGAACAAAAGCTACGCAAACAGGAGTTCACTCTTGATGATTTTCTGGAACAAATGCAACAGATGAAAAAAATGGGCCCACTTTCTTCAATTCTGGAAATGCTCCCAGGTGGTATGGGTAAGCAATTAAAAGATGTGCAGATTGACGAAAAAGATACTTCTCACATTGAGGCCATCATTCGTTCGATGACTACTGAAGAACGCCGAAAACCAATCGTCATAAAAGATTCTCGTAAAAAGAGGATTGCTAAGGGAAGCGGCACATCAGTTCAAGACGTTGGACGTCTTTTAAAACAATTTGAACAAATGCAAAAAATGATGAAGCAATTTACTAGTCCAGGTGGTATGGGGATGTTCGGGAGTGGCAAAAAAGGGAAAAAAGGGAAAAAACCGGGGATGCGGTTTCCCCTAGCCTAGGTAAAATGCGAAGATCGAGCCACTATGCACGAATCTTAGGATAGATATCGAGCTTCGAATATAGATGGACACACGCTATAATATAGCGTTGTTTATAATAAACTTGCTTTAAACAAAGGTTTAAGTTTAGTTTAATTAACTTGGGGCAAAATGTGCGATGTACATGATTTGTATGTAAGTATTCGAACCTCGTACTTCGAACTTCGAACCTCGATTATGTTAAGGAGGTGAAAACATGGCTACTAAAATTCGTTTATGCCGCATGGGTGCTAAAAAGAATCCTTTCTATCGTATGATTATTGCTGACGCTAAAGCGCCTCGTGATGGACGTTTCATTGAACAAATAGGTTATTATGATCCGACGAAAAGTCCTGTAGTTTTGACAATCGATGAGGAAAAGGCTTTAAAATGGTTATCAACTGGCGCACAACCATCAAATACCGCAAAGTCTCTTTTGAGCCAGGCCGGTATCTTAACCAAATTCCACGAGTCCAAGAACTAAGTGTAAGTGAGAGGGGGGGTTCCTGTGAAGGAACTTGTAGAAATCCTCGCGAAAGCGCTTGTCGATCACTCTGACCAAGTTTCCGTTGCCCAGTCTGAGACAGATAAGAGTATTCATTTGCAACTAACTGTCGCGCCAGAAGATATGGGAAAGGTTATTGGAAAACAGGGAAAGATAGCGAACGCTATTCGTACGCTCGTTAAAGCGGCCGCCGTTAAAGATGGTCGCCGAGTTCATATGGACATTGATCAATAACGTTGAGAAGGGCTTAGTGCTCTTCTCAACGTTTAAAACTATCTGTTTGTAAGGGGGCAAAAGTATGGATGACGTGCTGATTGGAGAAGTGTTGCGCCCGCATGGATTTAGCGGCGAATTGAAGATTTACCCGGAAACAACTGACCCTGCGCGATTTCTGAAATTACAGGAAATCATCTTGCGGTGTGGGCAGATCGAGAAACACTTCAAGATTATTACGGCCCGAGTACAGATGGATTTAGTCTTTCTCACAGTGGAGGGGATTGAGGGTATAGACCAGGCAGAAAAGTACCGAGGATGGGAAGTTCTGATTGATCGCTCAGAAGTGCCTCCTCTACAAGAGGGTTGGTACTATTTCGAGCTTGAAGGGATGCAAGTCTATGAGGGGAATGTCTTGTTAGGCACATTGTCTAAAGTCTTGGAAACCGGAGCAAATGATGTCTATTTGGTCAAGGGGGCTAAAGGCGAAATATGTGTCCCTGCACTTAAAAGTGTTGTCTTGAATGTGGATGTCGAGGGTCGACGCATGGATGTCACACTTCCTCCAGGGTTGTTGGAGGAATAATAATCGGATGATGCAATTTACAGTCTTGACGTTATTTCCGGAAATGTTTGCGCCACTACAAGAAAGCATCCTCAAACGCGCACAAGAAGCCGGATTAGTTAAAATACTTTTTGTGAACTTTCGAGATTATGCGACCAGCAAACATAAAAATGTGGATGATGTTCCCTATGGTGGGGGAGCTGGGATGCTCTTAAAGCCCGAACCTATTTTTGCAGCAATACGAGATTTGCCCCCGCCTTGTGGTAGAAGGAGGGTAATTCTCATGTCTCCACAAGGGGACGTCTTTCGTCAAGAGAAGGTCAGGGAGTGGTCCGAACAGGAGGAACTGGTTTTTATATGTGGGCATTACGAGGGGTTTGATGAGCGAATTCGTGAGTTGGCCGACGAAGAGGTGTCCATCGGAGATTATGTGTTGACAGGCGGAGAACTTGCGGCGATGGTTATGATTGATGCAGTCGTGCGATTTATTCCTGGGGTGCTCGGAGAAGATACTTCTGCAGAAGAGGATTCGCACAGTAGCTCACTCTTGGAATATCCTCAGTATACGCGTCCGTCTGATTTTGAGGGACGGCAGGTTCCCAAAATTTTATTATCCGGTCATCACGCGATGATTAAGCGGTGGCGGAGAAAAGAGTCACTAAGGCGCACATTTTTGCGGCGCCCAGATTTAGTTAAGGCGGTTACTTTTAGAGTTGATGATTACCCACTATTAGAAGAACTTAGCCTTGAACACGAAGCGATCGCAGAATGGCAAGATCTGTGGAAACATCTCTGCCCACAGCCCAAGCGACGGCGGAGGTCTTCGCATAATACCGAGGGGAAGCAGTGCTCGGAATCCCACTTACAAGAAGTGGGAGTCTTAGAATTGGATGAATGAAAATGATTAAAATGACCCCTCTGGGTTGAGAAAGTGCGTTGGGAGGACTCCATGGCAGACATATATTTAGCTTTAATCCATGCCCCTGTGTACAATAAGAATATGGAAACGGTGGCAACTTCCATAACGAACTTAGATCTTCATGATATTGCGCGTTGTTCCACGACTTATGGGATTAAACGTTATTTCGTAGTTCATCCCGCCGAAGCACAACGCCAATTGGCCAAACGAATAATGGGTTTTTGGCAAGATGGGTATGGAGCAGAGTATAATCCTGACCGACAAGAAGCGTTTGCACGGGTAAAAATTGCGGAAAATTTGACCGAAGTTTATGCAGAAATTCAAGCAGAACATGGAGTAGCTCCTGTTAAAGTGGCGACGGATGCTCGAAAATATGCCAATTCAGTCACTTATACACAGCTTCGTGAGGACATACAAACTAAGGCAGCTCCGATTCTATTACTTTTTGGTACGGGTTGGGGACTACTTAAAGAAGATGTCGAGCAGATGGATCGAATTCTGGAGCCAATCTATGGACCAACGGATTATAATCATCTATCTGTACGCTCGGCCGTAGCTATTATTTTAGACCGTTTGCGTGGACACTGAAAGTAAGTTGCCTTTATAGTTGTTGCATAGCTAAATGGGTTGTGATAAAATAAGTAAGTCTGATAATAGGTGGTCCGCTCGCTGAAAATCAGTGTATGAACATCTAGACAAGGAAGGAGGGAATTTTATTATGGATTATATTCGTATGATTGAAGAAGAACAAATGAAAAAGGATCTTCCTCACTTCCGTCCTGGGGATACAGTGCGTGTACATGTTCGTATTGTTGAGGGAACCCGTGAACGTATTCAAGTTTTTGAAGGGCTAGTCATCGCAATGAAAGGTGGCGGCATCAGAGAGACTTTTACTGTTCGTCGTGTCTTCGCTGGCGTCGGGGCAGAACGTACATTTCCTTTGCACTCACCTCGCTTGGACAAGATTGAGGTGGCTCGCCGAGGTGTGGTGCGCCGAGCTAAGCTCTACTATCTACGTTCACTTTCAGGTAAGGCTGCACGGATTCGTGATCGTCGCATCGTCTAGGATGAAAAATGAGCTGGAGCAATCTGGCTCTTTTTTTTTACTAGTCAGACCCACAGGTCGCAATAATTTTGAACGTCCTGATCTAGTCCTTGGCCAGCGCACAAGTGCACAAAGGCCACCGCTGGCGTGTGAAGGGTCCCTTTTCGCCATCACTGGCTACAGGGACACTCGGCCATCACGGCGCTACCAACATCGAACACGATAGTCTCCGGTGACGTAAGTCTCCAGCGGAGACTTATGCCGAAGGCGCTGAACCATAGACGAAAACTTTCGCGCCGTAGGATTAGTATCGCCGAAGCCGTGATCCCGAGAGGAATACCTATCGGCGGAGGGTAGTTCGAGCCATGGGCAGCGCTTGACAGAATGCTAATACGTGCGAAGACAGCCAAGTTTTTATTATTCCAGACGTCGTTTCTTAATTATTTGATCTATAATAATAATATTGACCAATATTTATTGATCTTTGGCGTATGCTCCGAGGATTCTTGTTCATACTAAAAGAGTAGTGCAAGAGGGGAGCGAAACGATGCTACGTCAGAAATCAAAACAAAAATGGATTTTAGGTATTTTCGGTGCGGTTCTACTTGTCGCTGGGTTTCTTCGTTGGGGAGTATTACAACCTTATCTGATTCGGCAACCTTCCATGGAACCCGGTCTAGCTTCGGGAGACCGCATTGTCGTAAATCGGCTTGCATATCGTGGGTGGGCTCCCGCCAGAGGAGACGTCGTCGTGTTTGCGTTCCCGAAAGACTTAAAGCGAACTTTCGTCAAACGGGTTATCGCGGCCGAGGGTGAAACAGTCGAACTCCGTGACAATAAGGTTTTTGTGAATGGAGAAGTGATTGAGGAGCCTTACGTTAAACTTGGTGATTATCCTCCTTATGGTCCAGAAGTTGTTCCGAAGGAGAAGGTATTTGTTTTAGGGGATAACCGTCGAGAGAGCGAAGATTCGCGAGAATGGGGGCTTCTCCCTAAAAGCTATCTCTTAGGAAAAGCTTTTTTGATATACTACCCTTTTCAGAGGTTCAGGTTTATGTAAAGAGGCGCGAAACGCGAAGTTCGAGGTTCGATACTAGGGTCTTATACTTGGCTATAAATACTCCGTATGGATGCACGATGCATTATTGGGTTAAGGTCAGAGAACTTATTGGGGTACTTCCAACTACTCGGGGATCCTCCAAATATTATGATTGGCTCTGCAAGAAGGATGAAGAGGGATATTTAATGAGTATTCAATGGTTTCCAGGGCATATGGCTAAAGCGAGACGCCTATTAATGGAGCAGCTTGAATGGGTAGATGTTGTTTTAGAACTTGCCGATGCTCGAATACCAGTAAGTAGTCGTAATCCAATGCTCCATAATTTGCTTGGAACTAAACCGCGATTATTACTACTAAATAAAGTGGATTTAGCTGATCCCACTTGGACAGCAAAATGGCTTACTTACCTAAGAGCTTCAAGTCCTGTATATGCGGTTAGCGCAACTACAGGGGTTGGGATTAAACAGATAGTACCAGAATTGGAACGCATGGTTCAGGTTAAGCAAGCAAGACAGGCCAAAAAAGGCATTCGTGCACAGATGATTAAGGTGATGATTGTCGGGATACCCAACATTGGTAAGTCGTCCTTGATTAATCAATTGACGGGCGGAGCCCAAGCAAAAGTTGGTAACAAGCCGGGCGTGACTCGGGGAAATCAATGGGTTCGGATTCATGACAGGGTTGAACTGTTAGATACACCAGGAATGTTGTGGCCCAAATTTGAAGTTCCTGAAGTCGGGCAGAAGTTGGCTGCTCTCGGAGCAATAAAAGATGATGTTTTTGACATCGAAGAATTATCTACCTGGATTATTGATTGGCTAAAGTTGCACTTTCCAAATGCCTTACTCCGGTATCAAGTTCCGGATTTAGAGGTTACTCTGGAGAGCCTGGGACGTAAACGTGGCTGCTTAATTCACGGCGGGCGTGTAGATACTCTAAAAGCAGCTCAGATTTTCCTGCGTGAACTTCGTATGGGACAACTTGGTCCGGTAACTATGGATTACCTTTCCAAATAATTAATGTTTATGAAGTATAATTTGGTATCAGTGAATATTATACACTAATTAAAGGAAATCGAGTTTGTATGTCGAAGTGAGAATTAGGGAGAGAAGGGGAGAAAAGTGTGGAACCGTTATCCCAGATGAATATACGGGAAGTTGAAGAAGCACTGTATAAAAATCCATCCCCACGAATGCTTTTCGCATGCCAGAACGACCCGCGTCAAGGAGTTCGGCAGCTTGCGGTGCGTCTACTCAAGTATCAGCAAGCACAAGCTATAGAAGAGACTCGTATTCAGAAATTACTTGTGGAAGAAAAGAAATTATGGAACCAAGGATTTCAGTTGTTGGCGGGAATTGATGAAGCAGGCCGTGGACCGTTAGCTGGGCCGGTTGTTGCTGCGGCATGTATTCTACCAGCAAAGTTTGATTTATGCGGTCTTAATGATTCCAAAATGTTGACAGAAAGTAAACGAGAAAAGCTTTACACTTTGATTCAAGCGCAAGCGGTTGATTATGCCATTGGAAGTGCTGAACCAGCCGAGATCGACGCTTTGAATATTTTACAAGCTACTAAATTAGCCATGAAGCGAGCGATCGAAGGTTTAAAAGTTCGCCCTCAGTATTTGATGATTGATGCACTAACTCTCCCTACTGTTAAGTTGCCACAGCTGCCGTTAATAGGGGGAGACCATTTAAGTGCCACAATAGCGGCGGCTTCGATCTTGGCAAAAGTAACAAGAGACCGCTTGATGGTGGAACTTAATGCCCTTTATCCGGAATATACATTTTCTAAAAATAAAGGGTATGGCACGAGTGAACATATGCAAGTTTTGCGGCGTTTAGGACCATGTCCCCTTCACCGAAGAAGTTTTGCTCCGGTGAAAGAAGGAAACGCCGGTTAGATTAGATAATCATAGAAAGAAGGTGATGCTGCGGAGTGCTAAATTTGTTGACCATAACTAATAGTTATGGCAAAATAAGATTAGCTCATAGAAAAAGGGCATCGAGCTTTATATGAAAGGAGGTTATGAGGATGGGTGATAATAATTTTGCTGGTGTAGGTGTGTTTCTCGTTGGTGCGATAGCCGTATCCATCATTATGATGATCATGCCAAAATTATTGGCACCGAACAAACCACACAAAGAGAAGCTAACGACTTATGAGTGCGGGAACGAGACAATTGGACGTACTTGGCTTGGATTTAAGAGCAATTATTTTATGTATGCCTTAGTATTTACAGCCTTTGATGTTGAAACAGTTTTCTTGTATCCTTGGGCGCTCACATTCCAAAAACTAGGGACATTTGCTTTCGTGGAAATGTTCGTCTTTATTGTCATTCTCTTGGTTGGTTTCTGGTATGCTTGGAAGGAAGGTGCTCTAGAGTGGATGTAGCCTTAGAAAAACGGCTTCGCGAAGATGAAACTTTATTAGAAAAAAACATTTTGGTTACCAACATTGATAAACTGTTAAACTGGGGCCGCGGGCATTCCTTCTGGCCGCTCACGCTTGGCCTAGCTTGCTGTGCAATCGAGATGATGGCCACAGGCGGACCTCGTTATGACATTTCTCGCTTTGGGTATGAGGTTTTCCGTGCTTCTCCTCGTCAAGCTGATGTTATGATTGTGGCGGGAACCTGTACTCGAAAGTTAGCTCCGCTGCTCCGGCGTCTATATGACCAAATGCCTGAGCCAAAATGGGTGCTTGCTATGGGAAGTTGTGCATGTTCAGGTGGACCCTTTGTAGATTCCTATGCTATGATTTCCGGGGTTGATAAAGTTGTTCCAGTCGACGTCTATATCCCTGGTTGCCCCCCGAGGCCGGAATCCTTGTTATTTGGGCTTTTGCAACTTCAATACAAAGTTTCAAATCCCGCTAAGGTGAGGTTAATGAGACATGGAAAATAAAGTATTAAGAGAACAAGTGGAAAAGCTTGCTACTCAGGTAAATGGCGAAGTCGAAGAAATCTTGGGGGAACTTATTTTAAAAGTTAAAGCACCTTATATTACTGAAACTTTAACTGGAGTTAAAACCTTCCCAAATTCTCCATGTGACTTTTTACACGATTTATGTGGATTAGATTCTGTAGATCATCTAGAAGTGGTCTATCAGTTGACAAGTCTGCGCGGGCCACAGCGTTTGCGCGTGAAGGCGATAATTGACCGAGAAAATCCAGGGATTGATTCCGTGACTAATATCTGGCAGGGAGCTAACTTCTTAGAGCGTGAGGCCTATGATATGTTCGGGATTATATTTAAAGGCCATCCCAACCTTAAAAGGATTTATTTGTGGGATGATTTTGAAGGTTATCCGTTGCGCAAGGACTATGTGACAGAGCCCATTGAGGTTCGCAATATCATGCGCCAGCGTATAGAAGGGGAATAGGGGGGAAAACCATGGATATTGAAAAAACACAAGAACTGCCATTGAACCTGGGCCCCCAGCACCCGAGTATGCACGGCTTGTTTCGTATGGTGGTCAATTTAGAAGGGGAAAAGATTACAAAAATTGAACCCAAAATGGGATATCTACATCGTGGCATGGAAAAACTGGCAGAAAGTCGAACCTATTCACAGTTTATTCCGTATACGGATCGGTTAGATTACTTGGCATCTCCGCATAACAACTGGGCCTATGTCCAAACCGTAGAGAAACTGATGGGTGTTGAGATTCCCGAACGGGCGGAATACCTCCGAGTTATCTTTGGAGAACTCGCTCGGATTGCCAGTCATCAAGTTTGTATTGCCAGTACTGCCTTGGATCTGGCAGGGTGGACTGCCTGGTCTTATTTATTCCGCGACCGTGAACGTATTTGTGATATGTATGAGATGACAGCAGGAAGTCGTTTAACGGTAAACATCATGCGCATTGGGGGAATATGCGCAGAGCCGCCAGCAGAATTTTGGCCAGCCTTACAATCGTTCCTCGATGATACCCCAGAGATGCTTGAAGAATACTATGGCATGTTTTTCGGGAATGAGATTGCCCAAGGTCGGTTGAAGAGCGTCGGTATTTTATCGAAAGAACTCGCTGAGAATCTCTCTATTACGGGACCGGTTTTACGAGCATCCGGTGTCGATTACGACGTACGTAAGGCAGAACCCTACAGTATCTATGATCGGTTTGATTTTAAGGTTCCAGTTCTAACGGGGTGCGACAGCTACGACCGTACCATAATCCGGATGGATGAGATTGTAGAAAGTGTCAAGATCATCAAGCAAGCAGTTCGTGATATTCCGGAAGGCCCGATTATGGCCAAGGTACCGAAGGTTATTAAACCTCCAGTCGGCGAAGTCTATCACAGAGTAGAGAATCCCAAAGGAGAATTGGGCTTCTACATCGTAAGTGATGGAACGACCAAACCGTCACGGGTTCGTATCCGCCCAGCCACTTTCATCAACTTACAGATGCTTCCGATTGTTGCTCTGGGGTGGAAGATTCAAGACGTTGTTGCTATTTTTGCAACGTTGGATGCTGTATTGGGTGAAGTGGACAAATAGTAAATTCCAATGAGGGGAGAATAAGATGGAGACCATAAATAATCTGATGGTGACTTTAAATAATCTGTTTTTGATTATTACGGCATTCATCCGTAGTTTTTTTGCGGATCCCCACTCACTTTGGGCTGATTTAACCATGAATGTGATTAATTTTATAATTGTGGTTGTCATTGTTGTCCTAGCAGCTTTGATTTTAATTTTACTGGAACGCAAAGTAGCAGGGTGGACATCTCAGAGGCCAGGGCCCAATCGTCTCGGTCCGCGCGGATGGTTTCAGACTATAGCCGATGCAATAAAACTTTTAGGTAAAGAAGATGTTACTCCTGAAGGCGCGGATAAGTTCATGTTCAAAGTTGCGCCAATGATTATCTTCTCTCTGCCGATGCTAAGTTTGGCTGTCATACCTTATGGGTATCAATTGGCACCAATCAATCTCGATTTGGGCATTATTTATTATCTCGCAATTACCTCGATTTCAACAGTTGCTTTTCTAATGGCTGGATGGGGCTCCAATAATAAATACGCTTTAATTGGAGGTATGCGGGAAGTTGCTCAGATGATCAGTTACGAAATTCCATTACTCTTCTCTGTACTTGGAGTTGTCATGATCACTCAGTCTTTTAATCTAGGAGTCATTGTTGAAGCCCAAAAAAGCCTTCCCTTTATTATCCTTCAACCTCTTGGGTTTGTGATCTTCATCATTGCAGGTATGGCAGAAGTCAACCGAGCACCGTTTGACTTGGTTGAAGCGGATCAAGAAGTCGTTGCTGGACCATTTGTTGAGTATACAGGACTTCGTTGGGGATTGTTTTTCCTTGGAGAATACGGAAACATGACTGCTATGTCCGCACTAGCCGCGACTGTCTTTTTAGGTGGTTGGCAAGGCCCAGCGTTTTTCCCAGGTTGGATTTGGTTCTGGATGAAAGCTGGGATTATCATCTTCTTTATGATGTGGGTTCGTTGGACTTTCCCTAGAATTCGTATTGACCATTTAATGCACTTCGCGTGGAAGGTCTTGTTACCGCTTTCAATTTTGAACATTTTTTTGACGGGTTTGGGGATTTATATTTACCGACTCGTAATGGGAGGGTGACGCAGTGTTCGGTAAAGGTCTACTACAAGGTCTAGGCATTACGCTTAAGCGTATGGTTGGTCCCAATATCACGGAGTTTTATCCTGAGCAGAAACCCAATCTTCCGGTCAGAGTACGCAGTTCCATGGGACTTCAAAAGGAAAAGTGTATTTCTTGCAACATGTGTGCGATGGCTTGTCCGAATGGGGTAATTAAACTAACCAGCGAAAAGGATGAGGAAACTAAAAAAAAGGTCCTCAAGAGTTATCATATGGACGTTGGTCGTTGTTTGTTCTGTGGGATGTGCACGGAAGCCTGTCCTACTAAAGCTTTAACAGTGACTCAGGAGTACGAAAACGCGGTCTATGAACCCGTTGATTTGAAATGGGATATGATTGAACGGGCTGAGCGCAAAGGGAAGGTGGGGTAAGCGTGGGCACTATCGTTTTCTTTATCTTTGCAATCTTGTCGATTGCAGCCGCTTGGGGTGTGGTCACGTCCAAGAACATTGTGCATAGTGCGCTCTATCTAGCACTTTCCTTTTCAGGCGTTGCAGTGCTTTATGTTCTATTGAATGCTGACTTTTTGGCGGCTGTCCAGTTGCTGATCTATACAGGAGCCGTATCGATTATGGTCGTCTTTGCAGTCATGTTGACTTTGCGCGGTGAAGTCTATGAGAGCAATCCGGAAAACCGTAGCTGGGGCTGGGGAGCACTTGTTGCGGCCTCGGTGTTTATCGCGATTGCTCTGGTCGTCCTTGGAAATGCAGACTGGCGCGTTTTACCCACACCGTGGACAAGCGGAGGTTCAGCTGAAGATATGTCGCTCCTTTTACTTACTAAATTTATGATTCCCTTTGAAGCAGCCGCAGTACTCTTGACCATAGCCTTAGCTGGAGCTGTGATCTTGGCGAAGGGAGTGAAAGAAAGCAAATGAGTTTAAGTAATTTAGGACATTTAAGTGTTGGGCTTTCTACGTATCTCTTGGTAGGAGCGATGCTCTTCAGTCTTGGCCTTTATGGAGTGTTCTCAAAGAGGAATATTGTCGCAATTCTCATGTCCATTGAGCTGATGCTAAATGCTGTGAATATTAATTTCGTGGCCTTTAATCGATTTATCTGGAATCAGAAGATTGATGTTCACTATGTTCTGACTGGGCACGTGGCGGCATTATTTGTGATTGTTGTTGCTGCAGCTGAAGTGGCCGTTGGCCTAGCTTTGGTGATTACGATTTATCGTAACCGTCAGTCAGCCAACGTGGATGAATTTAATTGGTTAAAGTGGTAAGAGAGACTATGGAGAAGGTAGGTGTTCAAGGAAATGCATGATCTCTTTCGGTGGGCATGGTTAATTCCTGCTTTGCCCTTCCTGTCGTTTCTACTCATCGCCTTTGTCACGAAACGATCCAAAGGAC
>Ga0209347_1000509_pt1 | contig 96314 bp, 91 predicted proteins | sample AutmiccommuBRH23_FD_187382 | JGI IMG/M metagenome (GOLD analysis project Ga0209347, IMG submission 187382) | Deep subsurface microbial communities from Mt. Terri, Switzerland - Autotrophic microbial communities BRH/23 (SPAdes) (version 2) | ecosystem: Environmental > Aquatic > Deep subsurface >...
AATGCCAGTTCGGCTATCGCAAGGTGCGCTACCGCGGCATCGCCAAAAACGGTGCGCAGGTGTTCGCGCTGCTGGCGCTGGCCAACCTGTTTCTGGCGCGACGACAGCTGAGGTGCGCCTGAATGAAGGAAATACCGCCGCCATGGCGGCTTTTCTGGCCCGATGAAAGAGCAACGGCAGCACTACCGACCTGCATAACCCCACCTGCGGCCTTCAAACCGACCTGTTCAGACGTTCCCTAGGCTTTCTCATTAGCGGCAGTTGCTAACGTTCTTCGACAGACAATCATGATTTTTTTGCGCATCTCGCTGACTGCTGACTGCAGTTCTCATGCTTTTCGGGGCCGGCCCATCGACGGTTAAGGCACGTACCGACGGCTTTCGTGGGACGCCTTCACGCAATTCCTCACCGCGACCTTCGCCGCAACCGCCCACTGTATCGCGGAGGCGAAGGGCAGCGAACCCTTCGCCATTTTGCAGCCGGTCAACGGTGGCGTCGCCGATCATGTTTCCGCCAACCTCGTACCAGCGGGCCGTCCCGCCAACGCCAGCCTTTCACCAGCGGAGCCTCGCGCAAACGCCAACTCCGGTCCCGCCTGTAGGCGTAATCATCCCCTCGCAACCACCCGCGAGTCCTGTACGCGTGTGGCGCCTTCCAGTCGCCAACATACATGTCGGGGCTGGAGTGACGGTAACTATGACGTTCGCCGAAGAAGCACGCATCCGATTGGGTCGTCATTACGAAGAATCCCACCGCCGCGATTGCCGCTGTTGAAAACAGCGCCGACCTGCGTCGCGTGACGTTTTTTAATAGTGCCATGAATTTTCTCCATATTACGTTGGACCGGCTGTTTGGCAGCCTGGGCGTGAACCGGCGGTTTTGTTGCTGGTTCCGAAATTTGAAAATGTAGAAATGATCGATTCCGTACACAGCGATGTCCCTGCGCTATCCGCAAAGCAGTGATGCGAACGCACAGTTTGCTGTTCGCGCCAAGGCATATACTTCGGAGAAATTCATCGTGACGCCGGCGAGACCGGAATTGCGTATGACGGGCGTTCGCTTGCCGTCATTGCTTTCCAGACGCAGGCTGGCATCGTTGTCGCCTGACTTGCTCGCGCGAATCTTCGAGAACTTGCGACTGAGGCCACGGGTAACGCTTCCGAGGTATATTCGGTACTGTCGAAAGCAAACCCGTTTCCGCAGTTCAGCTTCTGGAACAGATGTGGGCCTAAAAGGTTTCAAACCATGTCCCGCTCATCCGGCGAGGGCCAGTTCCGCAACAGTCGGTTCTTCGCCAGCGGTAACGCCAGTAGGGACGTGCGTTTTTCAATCCGACAAACGGCCCGACCGTAGAATGCACCAGATACGAATGCGGAGTATGAGCGATGCCAGCGAAATCCAAGTCTCAGCAGAAAGCCGCCGGCGCTGCTCTGAGCGCAAAGCGCGGTGAGACAAAGAAGAGCGACCTCAAAGGCGCTTCCAAGGGCATGTATGAAAGCATGAGCGAGGAAGAACTGGAGGAGATGGCCTCGACCAAGCGCAAAAACAAACCCGATAAAGTTTCGGATAACAGCTGACAAGCTGTCCCTTCTGTGCCCACGACACCACGACACAAAGCGAAGGCAGCGTCGACCCTGCGTCGCTCCCCGGTGAAAAGTTGAGCGACCCAATGGACTCGGTGAACGGACTCCCGCTCTTGCATGCTCGGTTGTTGGGTAGCACGGACCCTTCGCACATCGATTAGTCGTGTCGTTGCGACCAATACCGGAACCACCCAAGCGTGCGAGCGTTTATAGGGTTTAGACAACTTTGAGTGAAAAATTGGAAGAGCGACATCGACAAGCGTCCCATCGCACGTACTTACCTCAAATGGTTGCAATGATCCTCGGCCTTATGATCGTTTTGAGCGGTGGCGCGACAGGCAAGGAAAACCAGGGCGTACTCCGGCAGGTTGGATCTCTCCATTGCCTTGCGCGGCTTGTTGACGACGCGAGTTCTGCCGACATGACGACTTTGCAGTGTCAACTGCGGCTGGAGGGGCCGGGGATGAAAGCACAGGATTATGAAGGTGAACTCGTCGGTTCGGGATTGTGGCTGGTCGACCCCGGACCCGTCAGGCTGTTGTGGGCGGTTCTGGCACCGGTTGAAGCTATCGACAAGCAGGGGTTAACGGGCGACTACGACATCGTGTCCAGCAATGACTTTAAACTCGCAGAAGCGAAAGAAAATGTCCTTTTCGGCGGGCCTGCGGATTCAATCGCTCTGGAGCTCCTGTCGCCCACCGTCGATGGCATAGGAAAATCCACCCGACTGACGCTGAAATAAGGCTGAGTCGAATCCATCCCGGTGCGCTCTTTGGCATTTCGACCTGTTCGCTTGTCGAGCCGGGGAAACCACGAAGCCTGCGCGACGTGGCCAAATAAGGGGCTTGCCGTTGATGGATCGAGACGGCTTACCTCACATGCCGTCGACTATGGCGAATCTGGTGGAGCCGAGGGGGAATCGAACCACGCCACACAAGCCTGCGCCGTGTGGCCAAAAGAATTGGTGGAGCCGAGGGGAATCGAACCCCTGACCTCCGCAGTGCGATTGCGGCGCTCTCCCATCTGAGCTACGGCCCCGATCGACGTTTCCTGATCCTGTTTTTCCGGAGCAGACATGCTTGATTCCAGGGCGCAGTCCGGCAAGCGCTCGTTTTCCGGAATCGACCCTAAGGCAACGAGATGCCGGTGGTGAAACACTAGTGTTCTGGTTCTGACATTTGCTTCCCATTGCGGGCAAGTTCCGAGCAAATGTCAGAACCATAAGGAACACTAGCAACTGATTGTTTCTAGTGTAGCTTTTGCACCTGACGTTTGGTTTCGAGTCCAGCCGCAAGCGGGTACCAAATGTCAGGAGCGCTACACTAGGAAGCGCCCCTGGACATTGTCAAGCTGGCTGCACCGGGTGGCCGACGCAGCCCGCAACCGCCGCCCCGCCGTCTACCGCACTTGCCGTCGGCGCGACGCAAGGCTACACGTCCAGTTCAGGCAAAAAGCTGAGGCGGGGCACGATGGGCAACCTTCTGATCATTCTTCTGAACTTCCTGGTCCAGGTCATCCAGGTTTACATCTTCATCGTGCTGGCGAGCGTTATCTTCAGCTGGTTGATCGCCTTTGGCGTGGTCAATCAGTACAATCCGACCGTTCGCTCGATCTATCAGGCCATCAACGCACTCACTGAGCCGGCACTGCGCCCGATCCGGCGGGCGCTGCCCGATCTCGGTGCCGTCGATATCTCGCCGATCGTACTGCTGCTCGTCTTGATGTACCTTGTGGTGCCGATCATCACCCAGTTCCTGATCCCGCAGATCATCGGCTTCGGCCTGTGAGCATCACCGGCCCCGTACCCTGGACCCTCGTCGACGGGGGACTTTCATTACGTATTCGCGTGACTCCGAAATCCTCGATCGAGGCCGTAACAGGTCTCTGCACAACCCCTGAGGGCCCTGCGATACAGGTGAAGGTGCGCGCAGTTCCCGCCGACGGGGCGGCCAACGCCGCTGTCGAAAAGCTGGTTGCCAAATGGCTCGGACTCCCGAAATCAGTCGTCAACCTGCATTCGGGCAGCAAATCGCGCGTCAAGTTGCTGCTTGTGCTCGGTGAGCCCTCTACCTTAGGACAAATAGCCGGCACTAAATTGCAGTGTCTTCGGGGATAATTCATGATTTTTTGGATGGCTCGGACGTAAGTCCGCCAACAACGATAAACCAATCGCAAGGAGGAGACATCGAGCATGGCGAGCGCAAAGATCATCGACGGCAAGGCGGTTGCGGCACAGGTCCGCACCGATATCGCAGCAAAAGTGGCCGCATTGAAAAGTGCCCACGGTTTCACCCCGGGCCTGGCTGTGGTGCTCGTCGGCGAAGATCCTGCAAGTAAGGTCTATGTGCGTAACAAGGGTGAGCAGACTAAGGAAGTCGGCATGAACTCGATCGAGCACAAGTTGCCGGACGAGACATCGCAAGCCGACATCCTGGCCCTGGTCGACAGCCTCAACAAGGATCCGGCCATCAACGGTATCCTCGTGCAGTTGCCGCTGCCCAAGCACGTCGATGCCGAGAAGGTCCTGAACGCCATCGATCCGGCCAAGGACGTAGACGGCTTCCATCCCGTCAACGTCGGCCGTCTATGGATCGGTGAAGCCGCTCTTGCTCCCTGCACCCCGACCGGCTCGGTAATCCTCGCCAAGTCCGTGCAGGAAAACCTGTCTGGAATGAACGCTGTGATCATCGGCCGCTCCAACATCGTCGGAAAGCCAATGGCGGCCCTCCTGTTGCGCGAGAACTGCACCGTGACAATTGCCCATTCGCGCACGAAGGATATCGCCAGCGTGGTGCGCGGCGCGGATTTGGTGATCGCCGCCGTCGGCATCGCCGAATTCGTCAAGGGCGACTGGATCAAGCCGGGCGCCATCGTCATCGACGTCGGCATCAACCGCGTCGAAGTCCCAGGCGGAAAGGCCAAGCTCAAGGGCGACGTCGCCTACGATGAAGCAGCAGCAGTCGCCAGCGCCATTACGCCGGTGCCCGGCGGCGTCGGCCCCATGACGATTGCGTGCCTGTTGAAGAACACCCTGCAGGCCGCCCAGATGCAGCACGGACTTGAGATCACCGCCTGATCCGAAGTCTCCGGACTTTGCGAATTGCCCGGTACCGGACCCTCGGTGCCGGGGCCTATTTACCGATGGCCGCATACCAGTCCACTTCGCTCGTTCAATACGATACGAGCGGGTCGGTTCAAGCTGCTTGCCGGCGGCGCAGCGTTTCCCCACGATAGGAGAGCGCTTCGGCAAAGTGCATGCGCGAGACGGTATCCGCAGCCTCGAGGTCGGCAAGCGTCCGCGCCACCCGCATCGTCCGGTGAAAACCGCGCGCCGACAGTCCCAGGGTTTCGGCCGCCTGCCGCATCAGCGCCATGCCCGCTTCATCCGGCATCGCGACCTGTTCAAGAAGCTGACCCGAGCACTCGGCATTTGTTCGAACCTTATTAGCGCCGAGTGCAGAGAAGCGGTCGAGCTGGCGCCGGCGGGCGGCTTCAACCCGCCGGCCGACTTCGAAGCTGCCTTCGCTTGCTGCCGGCAATACAAGATCGGCTGCCGATACCGCCGGCACTTCGATCTGGAGGTCGATGCGATCCATCAACGGGCCCGAAATCCGTGCCTGATAGTCTTCCGCACATCGCGGCCCCCGCTTGCACGATTGCCCTGGCGAGGCCCCGCCGCAACGGCACGGATTCATCGCCGCCACGAGCTGGATGCGCGACGGGTAGGCAATGCGATGGTTGGCCCGCGCAATCACTGTCTCTCCGGTCTCAAGCGGCTGGCGAAGACTGTCAAGCACCTGCGCGGTGAATTCGGGAAGCTCGTCCAGGAACAGGACGCCGAGATGGGCAAGGCTCACTTCGCCCGGCCTTGGCCGTGATCCGCCGCCGACCAGGGCGGCCATGCTGGCCGAATGATGCGGCTGCCGGAACGGCCGTTCGGTGGCAAGCTTGCCGCCCATCAGTTCGCCGGCAAGACTGTGCACCATCGAGACTTCAAGCATCTCTTCCGGCGTCAGCGGCGGCAGGATCGACGGCAGCCGCGAAGCAAGCATCGACTTGCCGGAACCAGGCGGCCCGATCATGAGGAGGTTGTGTCCGCCTGCCGCGGCAACTTCCAGCGCGCGTTTGGCGCTCTCCTGGCCCTTAATGTCCTTGAGGTCCGGCATCGGTCCACTCGCTGCCGCGACGTTGGGCTTTGGCCGCGACAGGATCTGATACCCCTTGAAATGATTGACGAGGCTGAGGAGATGCTCGGGCGCCAGCAGATCCATCTCTTCGCAAGCCCACGCTGCTTCCGGCCCGCAGGCGGCTGGGCAGATCAGCCCCTTGCCCATCGCATTGGCCCCGATCGCCGCCGGCAAAGCGCCGGGCACCTCGCGGATCGAACCGTCGAGCGCCAGTTCGCCGACCGCCGCGTAACCCGCAATCGCCTCCGGTGAAATCGCCCCCATGGCGGCCATCAGCGCCAGCACGATGGCAAGATCGTAATGGCTCCCCTCCTTGGGCAGATCGGCGGGCGCCAGATTGACGGTTAGGTGCTTATAGGGCAGCCCCAACCCCACTGCGTGCAGCGCGTTGCGAACCCGCTCGCGACTTTCGCCGACCGCCTTGTCGGGCAGCCCGACGATCATGAAAGCTTGTTGGCCCGGGGTGATGCGCACCTGCACCTCGACCGCGCGGGCTTCGAAACCAACAAACGCCAATGTCGAGATATGCCCGTACATGCAAAGCCACCATTGCGATCGATAACAACTCACACAGAAAGTCTAGACGCCCGTTCCGTCGAACGCAAGAACAAAGATAGAACAAAGGCAATTGGCAAAGCCCGTTGCACCATCCAGTCCGCAGAAGCCGTTTACAATGCGTCCGGAAGATGCACCGGCCAGCTCCAACCAACCAGAAATACAACATCGAAGCCGATATCCCTGGCCTCGAAGCGCGGATTGCGCGCCAGCCAGAGTTGCGCCGCCGCACGCACTCTGCGTCGCTGCCTTTGACTGACGGAAGCCTCAGCCTTCAGCCGGGTTGCCCGCCGCTTGACCTCGATGAACGCGAGCCGTCGTCCACGCACGGCGATAAGGTCGATTTCACCCGCAGCCGTGCGCACACGGATGTCAAGTATCCGGTAACCCTTCAGCGTCAGCCAAACCGCCGCGGTTCGCTCTGCTGCGAGACCGGAAAAATAGCGCTTCCGACGAACCTCACGCGTTCCTTCGCGCGAGCTGCCAATCGCCGCGCCCGGCTCATCCCCCTCCATCATCCTCACCCGTACTTCTGGCCTTGCGCTGTAACTTCAACCCCTGTTCATAGGCTCGCTTGCGCGGCACGCCGAGTTCGTCGGCGACCGCCTTGGCCGCATCGCGCAGCGACATCCGCGCCAGCGCCGACGTCAGCCCGGCTTTGACGTCCTCATCGCTGACGTCTCCGGCGACCGGCGGTCCGATTACAATGACGATCTCACCCTTGACGCTGTCACGGCCCGCAAAATCGGCAGCAAGTCCGCGCAACGAAGCCCGCGCCATTTCTTCGTTGAGCTTGGTCAGTTCCCGCCCGACCGCCGCCGGCCTGTCGCCGAGCCCCTGCGCCAGATCGGAAAGCGCCTCCGCGACCCGCGAGGGCGCTTCGAACAGGATGAGGGTTGCAGGCACATCAGCTAATTCCGCGATGCGCGCCAGCCGTGCCTGATGGCGCGTGGGAAGAAATCCGGCAAACAGGAACGTGTCGCTCGGCAGCCCCGAAGCGACAAGCGCAGTCAGCGGCGCCGAAGCTCCCGGAAGGCTTGTCACCGGATGGCCTGCCTCCACGCAGGCCCGAACCAGTTTGAACCCTGGATCGGATATGAGTGGCGTCCCGGCATCCGAAATCAGCGCGATTGTCTCGCCCCGCCCCAGTGCCGCCAGAATGACCGGCCGTTCGCGCTCGGCGTTGTGCTCGTGATAGGGCCGCAGCCGTGCGACAATGCCGAAGTGGCTGAGGAGGCGCCCGCTGTGGCGCGTGTCTTCGGCATAGACCGTGTCGGCCGAAGCCAGGAGGGCAAGCGCCCGCAGCGAAATGTCGCCGAGATTGCCGATCGGCGTAGCGACGAGATAGAGCCCCGGTTCGCGGCGTTTGGCCAGAAGCTGGTTCAGTTCGCCCGCGGCGCGCGCAGCGACCTGTCCGTAAGCCTCTCCAGAAGCAGCGCGCGCAGCATCCGTGCCGGCCTCGTTCTTGCTCGACGGATCTAGCACCGCCTCTGCATCCGCACCCGTCGTTCTTGAATAATTGCTTCGGCGATGCACCACAGCCAGTGGAACCCCTAAATAATCTCATTGTCACAGCACACGACAAAACGACTCCGATTCGCCAGAATCCGTCGATAGTGGCAGCCAGAGACTTTTCGCGTGCGCCAACACCATCTAACCAGAAGTGGGGCAGCTGGCGAATCGGCCCGGTGCCTCGAGCACTGATAGATTTGCAAGCGCGCGCAAACAACGAGGATGACGGGCAGCAATGAATCGACCTCACCACACCAACGGAGGCAATTGGTGGCCCGGCTGGAAGCGGCCGCTGGCGGCATTTCTGGCGGTGTCGTGTGCTGCTCTGATGGCGGCCGGCTGCGCAACCAACCTTAACAATGCCGCCAACGGCGCCAATGGGCTGCCTGCCGAGGCCCCGGCCGCGCAAAACAAGCCTGTCACGATCGCGATGGTCCTTCCACTCACAGGCTTCGGCCGCGCCGCCATTGTCGGCAAGAGCCTTAAGCAGGCCGGTGAACTCGCCCTTTTCGAATCGGGCAACCCTGCTGTTCGGCTCATCGTCAAGAACGACGACGGCAATGCCGGCTCGGCTGGAACTGCAGCCCAAGAGGCCCTTGCGGAGGGCGCCGAAGTCATCGTCGGACCCCTGTTTGGCGCTTCCGTCCCCGCCGTGTCCGCTACCGCCCGCACGACAAACACGCCGGTCCTGGCCCTGTCCAACGATCGCAACGTCGCGGGCAACGGCGTCTACTTGATCAGCGACCTGCCCGAATCCGAAACCGAGCGCATCGTGTCCTACGCAATCATGCGGGGAAAGCGCCGTTTTGCAGCCCTCATTCCCACCGGAGCCTACGGTGACACCGTCGAGCGCGCTTTCCGAACCGCCGTCACCCGCGGCGGGGGAGTGGTTGTTGCCGCCGAACGGTTCGACGCCAGCGCCAACGCCATGCTGGAGCCCGCCCGGCGCATCTTCGACCTGATCAAGGAGGCTGCCCAGACAGGCGCCCCGGTCGACGCGCTGTTCGTGCCGGGCAATCAGGACACGCTACCCACACTGGGGCCGCAGATCGCCTACGCCAACATCGATACGGCAACAACTCAGCTCATGGGTCTCAGCGGCTGGGAATTCCCCAACATCGGCCGCGAGAAGGTCTTCGTCGGCGGCTGGTATACCGGCCAGGACCCCGCCGAGTGGCAGGCCTTCTCGGAGCGTTTCGCCCAAACCTTCGGTCAGGCCCCTCCGCGCGTTGCCGCCCGCGCGTATGAGGCTGTCAGCCTTGCCATTTCACTTTCAGGGAAACCGAAGGGCCAACGCTTCACACAGGCAAACCTCACCGTGCCGGCGGGCTTCGCGGGCGTCAACGGCCGCTTTTCGCTTAAACCCGACGGCACCTCGGAGCGCAATCTTTCGATCCTCGAAGTCCAAACTTACGGCTCGCACCGCATCGACGATGGCACCAGGGCGCCCGGCCAGTCGCTACTGGGACATTCGCCCCCCGGCCTGACTGGAACTTATTCACCCCTGCCTCCAGGGCAGCTTCCCTCAGACCTGCAGCATCGCCGGCCGCTGCCCGTTCAACCTGTCGCCGGACGCACCACTTACGCAGTGCCGCTTTAGCAGGATGTCGAATGCCAACCGTTGCGGCCCTGCACCCGATGCTGCACTCTACTGACGCAACGAACTCCCACCCGGCCCATCCCCCTTGTTTGCCGTCCTTGCCATCGTCGCGCCTGTCTTCGGCCTGATCTCGCTGGGCTACGTCTTCGGCCGTCTCGCGTGGCTCTCGCCTGTCGCCGAGCAGGGCGTATCCGAGTTTGCGTTCCGCTTGGCGATTCCCGCCCTTCTGATGAAGACGGTCGTCACCGCCGAACTTGGAAACCTGTCCATTGCCGGCGTCTGGCTCAGTTTTTACGGCGCCATCGCGACGACCTACGTCTTCTCTGTAATTGGCACGCATTTCATATTGCGCCGCCCGCCGCAGGATGCAGCCTCGATTGCCATGTCCTCGATCTTCGGCAACGCGGTGATGCTCGGCATCCCGATTTCACTGACGACGTTCGGCCCTGCCGCCGCAGCACCTCTGGCGCTCGTTCTGTCCGTCCATGCGCCGACGTTGTGGCTGGCAACGACGCTGCATGCGCGCCTCGCCGATCGCGGCGCGAATGCGGGAGGTGGCGATATTCTCGCAACGCTCGTACGCGACCTCGGCCAGAACCCGATTATCATCGGCATACTCATCGGCGGCGTTTGGCGGTTCTCAGGTGTCCCCGTACCGGACGTCGTACTGAAGATGCTGGGCCTGCTCGCACAGGCCGGCGTGCCGGCGGCCCTCGTCGCCCTCGGGCTTTCGCTCGTGCGTTTCGAGATCAAGGGACAGGTTCCCACCCTGTCGATGATCGTGGCGCTGAAGCTTCTGCTGATGCCGTTCGTAGCGTTTACGCTGGGTCACTACGTGTTCGCCCTCGACCCGCTTCCTCTCGGCGTCGTAGCAATCCTCGCTTCCGTCCCGACCGGAGCCAACGCCTACATCTTCGCCACCAAGAACGGCCGCGCCATCAATTCCGCGTCCGGCGCCGTTGCGCTTGGAACCGTCATTTCGGCGCTGACCGTGTCTCTGCTTCTCGCTTTCATCAAGCCGTGAAGCCGTTCTGGAGCATGATCAGCAAAACGCCTGCCCGCGAAGGCGGGGGTGTACGCGGTGTCTCGCCGAAGGCGAGCACCACCGAAGCGGTTTGAACATGCGACAAAACAAAGATTTGAGAAGCGCAGCCGCAAATCGACGAAAAGTGAACGCGCTCTAGCCGCCTGGACGGGCCTATCCGTGCAGCACGCGGGCTGCACGCGCGAGCTTCTTGATCAGATCCTTGTAGCGCTCCTGGGCGGCAACATCCTTGAGATGCCCGTTCTCCTCGAAGGCATTTGCGGCACGCGGCACCGCGAACTGCTCGGGCAGCACCAGCGCGCCAAGACCGAGTTCGAGAACGTGGCGCACGGTATATAGCCCTCGCAGCCCCCCCATACCGCCGGGCGAGGCCGAGGCCAACGCGAACACGCGCGTGCGGAAGACTTCGTTGGGCGCCTCGCCCTCTTCGCGGACTCGGCTGATCCAGTCGAGCGTATTTTTCAGAAGAGGGGTTATCGAAGCGTTGTATTCGGGACAGGAAATCAACACGCCTGTATGTAGTGACAACAGCGCCTTTAGCTTGCGGGCATTCTCGGGCGGCCCTTCTGTGCGCTCTATGTCGCCGTCATAGAGCGGCATGGAATAATCGCCGAGGTCGGCGAGCGTCGCGGCAATCCCGTTCGCATCCGCGATCCGGGCACCGAGTTCTGCAACCCTCATGTTGTGGGAACCTGTCCGCGCCGAGCCGGCAAAAAATAGAAGTCGCGTCGGTTCACTCATTGTGTCCGCTGTCTCCACGCTGTCGTTTCGGTTCCGTGCCTTGGCTCAGACCCAGCCGTCGCCGTCTTCCGCCCCACCGGGCTCGTCGCTCGAATCGTCGGCCTCGTCACCGACGGGCAGCGGTCGGGCGTGGTGGCAGGTCAATTTCCAAGCGCCGTTCTCCAGAACGAAAACGTTGCTGGCGGTCATTTCGTTGCCTTCGATCACCTCGGTGCAGAATACGACGGCCGTCTTTCCCTGCCGGATCACCGTCGGCGTCCTGGCGAATACCGCCGGCGGCTCCCCCATGACCATCACCTGGTGCCAAGACGTCATGACGTCATCGCGGCCGCTGATCCCGGGCCAGTTGGGGTGGTAGACGGAGATGCTTTCCCGCGACGACCACAACTCGTACATTGCCGCCATGTCTCCGGACCGGAAGACATCGTAGAAGTGCTCGTTGGCAGCGAGCACTTCAGTAAGTCCTGCATCCTGATCCATACTCATCGACGAGTTCCTCCGCTCACTGGCGCCGTGGCCAAGAATGTCCCGGACCGGCAGCGCACTCAAGTGATGACTACAGGCCAAGAACGATCGCACCGCCGTTCAGGCCGGCACCCGCAGCACACATTAGCACGCGATCGCCCGGCTGGAAGCCACGTGCCTCCGACAAATACGACAAGGTGAACGGAATGGTCGCCGCCGAACTGTTGGCGAACCCTTCGATTGTCGACATTACAGAGGCTTTCGCGATGCCGAGATCCTTGCGGACGGCTTCGATGATCCGCGAATTGGCCTGATGGGGAACGAAGTGGGTGACGTCGGCAGGGCCAAGTCCTGCCCCATCGAGCGCCGAGCGAGAACTGTCCGACATCATCCCCACAGCCTTCTGGAACACCGCCCGGCCGTCCGCCATCGACATCAGCACGTCGTCCGGCGGCAAGCCCGGCGCGTAGGGCATGGCGCTGCCGCCGGCGGCGATCTTTATCAGATCGTAGCCACTCCCCTCGCTTCTGAGGTCGGCGGCACGAACACCGGTGCCCGCCCGCCCTGTGGGTCCAAGCAGCACCGCACCGGCCGCATCCGCGAAAAGAACTGCGCTTGCCATCTCCTTCATGTTGATGCGCCGGGACAAAATATTGGCCGCTATGACCAGCACTTTCGCCCGGTAGGTGCGCGCAAAGGAATCGCCGAGCGCCAGAGCATAGAGGAAGCCGGCACAGGCCCCGGCGAGATCGATCCCCCCGGAGTTCGTCAATCCCAGCCGATGCGCCACCAGCGGGGCCGACGGCGGCAAAAGATGATCGGGCGTAGACGTGGCAAGCAGCACGAGACCGACGTCCTTAAAGTCGGTGCCGGCAGCAGAAAGCGCCATCTCGCCGGCTGCGACTGCCATGTCCGAAAGCTTTTCGCCTTCCCCCGCCCAGCGCCGTTCGCGGATTCCTGTGCGCTTCTCGATGAAGCCCGCTTCAAGCCCGAGTTGCTTCTCGATCTCGTCATTCGTGACGACTCGTGGGGGCGCGTAATGTCCGAGCCCAAGGAGTCCAACGCCATCCATCACCGCCCCCCGGAAAGCACGACCGCCGAAGCCGCGCCGATCGCAGAATAAACCGTATCCAATTGTTCCGGGGTCACACAGTAGGGCGCCATCACGTAGATGGTGTTCCCCAATGGCCGCATCAGTATTCCCTTGTTGAGGAAGAACTCCATGAGACGCGGGCCGGCGTTGGCGAGATAGCCGGCATCCTCCACCTTCAAATCAAGCGCCGCAATGGTCCCGCACTGCCGGACGCTGGCGAAAGTTTCGTCGGTCCCAAACTGCGCGAGCCGTCGTTCATGCATCGAGGTAAGCTTTGCGATGCGCTCCAGAACCGGCTCGTCGCGCCAGATCGCGATATTCGCCAGCCCCGCCGCGCAGGCGATCGGGTTCGCGGTGTAGGATGAGGAGTGGAAGAAAGTCTTCGCGCGGTCCTGCGAATAATGCGCTTGGAAGATCGCCTCGCTGGATAGTGTTGCCGCGAGCGGCAGGTGCCCGCCCGTCAGCCCCTTCGCAAGGCACAGGATGTCGGGCGTAACGCCGGCCTGCTCGCAGGCAAACAGCGTCCCCGTCCGCCCCCAGCCCGTCATTACCTCGTCGGCGATAAGCAGCACATCGTACCGGTCGCAAATGCGCCGCATCTCGGCGAGCGTCTCGGATTTCCAGACAAGCATCCCGCCCGCCCCGAGGATCAATGGCTCCACGATCAGGGCCGCGACCGGCTCGGCCTTGCAGGCCGCCTCGAGCGCATCTAGCGTTTCCTGCTCCCCACCCGCCGCCGGAAACGGCACTCGCGTCACATCGAACAGCAACGGCTCATAGGACGCATTGAACACACCCCGTGCACCCGCCGACATCGTCCCGACGGTATCGCCGTGATAGGCGTGTTCGAGCGCAACGACGCGGGTGCGCGGCGCGCCCGTATTGCGCCAGTAGCCTAGCGCCATCTTCAAGGCGACTTCCACCGCCGTCGAGCCTGAATCCGAATAGAAGACGTGCGCCAGTCCCGGCGGCGCCATCTCCACCAGCGCCCGCGCCAGCTTTTCGGCCGGCTCATGGGTAAAGCCCGCGAAAATCACCTGATCTAGCTTTTCGGCCTGCTCGCGGATCGCCGCAACGATTCGTGGATGGCAATGTCCGTGCGTCACGACCCACCACGAGGAGATCGCATCGAGAATGAGGTCGCCTTCAGGTGTTCTCAGATACGCCCCTTGGGCTCCGGCGATCTCGATCGGCGCGGGCGCGATTGCGTGCTGCGTGAAGGGATGCCACACCGGCGAGCGCGGAGCACGGGACGTCATGAAAAATCCCCGACGACGAAATTCTCCGCGAATGCTGACGCGAGGCCTGCCGCCGTCAATGGCGAAATAACCGGCAGCCGGCCAAGCCGCTTCACCCTGCCGCGCGCCGCGATGATCTCTTCGCTATCGGCGTTCTCCTCGCCAACGAATGCAATGCCCGCGATTTCCACGCCCCGTCCGCGCAGCGCCTCTATAGACAATAATGAATGATTGATCGTTCCAAGCGACGTCCGCGCTACCAGCACGACCGGCAAGCGCCATTCTGCGACGACGTCGATCTGGAGAACCGAACGCGTCAGCGGCACCATCAGCCCGCCGGCGAGTTCGATCACCAGCGGCCGCTGGTGAGGCGGCAATTGCAGCCTTGCCGGGTCGATCTCCAGACCATCGAGTTCTGCTGCCCGGTGCGGCGAGGCCGCCGTCGCGAGACGATAGGCTTCGGCGTGAATACGCTCGCCATGGAGGCCGCCGAGATCGGCAACCGTCTCGCTATCCGTCGCCCCCTCGAGCCCCGCCTGAATCGGCTTCCAATATTCCGCCCCGAGCGCGCTCGCGAGGGCGGTGGCAAAGACAGTCTTGCCGACTCCGGTATCTGTTCCTGCGACGATCATGGCTCGATGCCCTGACATCAGCGCACCTGTTCCAGTTCGAAGGCCAAGGCGTCGACAAGCTCGCCAACGACCTCCTCGTCGACATTCAGCGTCAGCGACATCCGAAGCCGCGCCGTCCCTTCGGGCACCGTCGGCGGGCGGATGGCTCGGATGTCGAAACCGCGCGCCTTGAGCCGCTTCGCAAGACCAACCGCACGCTCGTCCGATCCGATCATAACCGGCTGGATATGCGTACCCGTCGGCGTGATCCCGCAGCGGTCATGAAGCAGCGCCCCCGTCTGCGAGACGAGTGATCCATGCTTGGGGCGTCTCTTCGCGCCGTCCGGTGTCTCATCCCCCGCACACAGTCTCAAGGCTGCGCGCACGCTCGCCGCCATCAGCGGCGAAGGCGCCGTCGAGTAGATGAACGGACGGCACCGGTTGACGAGAAAATCGATGAGGACGCGCGGCCCGCAGATCAGCCCGCCCATAGCGCCCAGCGCCTTGCCGCAAGTATGCAGCGTTACGACATTTGCGCGTCCTTCGAGATGCGCAGCCAGCCCCTTGCCCTGAGGGCCGAGCAGGCCGGTTGCATGCGCTTCGTCGATCACCAGAACGCCATCGTGGCGCTCGGCCACCGCCATCAGATCGTCAAGCGGCGCGAAATCCCCCTCCATGCTGTAGAGGCTTTCAACCGCCAGCCAGGGACGCCCAACGCCTCCGCCGTTGCGCCACTGCTGGATCGCATCGGCAAACGCCAGCGCGTCGTTGTGAGGTGCAGAAACGACATCGGCCTTCGCCAGCCGCAGGCCGTCGTGCACGCTGGCATGCACCAGCGCATCGTGCACGACGACATCGCCCCGCTGCGGCAATGTCGCAAACAGCGCCGCATTGGCCGAAAACCCGCTGGAGAAATAGAGCGCCGCCTCCGAGCCGAAGAACCGCGCGGCCTCCTCCTCGAGCGCCGCGTGCTCGGGATCGTTGCCGCGCAGCAGCCGCGACCCGCCAGACCCGATGGCGACGCCGCGCGCCAGGGCCTCGCCCACCGCCGCGCGCAGTTCGTCCGAAACCGAAAGACCGAGATAATCGTTGGAAGAGAAATCCCACCCCTGCCGCGGCATGAGCGAGCGCAACCGGTTGCGTCGCCCCAGCGCTTCAAGCGAGCGCTGATGCGCGCAATAGAATCCACCTGTATCGTCGTTTGCGTTCAATCGATGTGTCCCGAAGAAGCACTCGTCTCGGCCTTGAGTCCCAGCTTTGCGAATAACGCGGCATCCGCGTCTTCGCCGGGATTGTCCGCCGTCAACAGCTGGTCGCCGCAGAAGATCGAATTGGCGCCGGCAAAGAAGCACAACGCCTGCAGTTCGTCGCTCATCTCGCTGCGCCCCGCCGACAGCCGGACATACGATGTCGGCATCATGATCCGCGCCAATGCGATGGCCCGCACAAACGCGATTCCATCGACCTTGGCCGCCCCTTCGAGCGGCGTTCCCTCGATAGCCATCAGCATGTTGATTGGCACGCTCTCTGGGTGCTCGGGGAGGTTGGCCAGCGTCACCAGCATGTCGACGCGGTCGGCCGCGGTCTCGCCGAGCCCGAGAATTCCCCCTGAACAGACCTTGATGCCGGCCTCCCGCACACGCGCCAGCGTCTCAAGCCGGTCCGCGAACGTGCGCGTCGTGATAACCTCCCGATAGAAACGCTCCGAGGTGTCGACGTTATGGTTGTAGTAGTCGAGCCCGGCGCCTTTCAGCTCCGATACATCCTCGTTGCTGAGCATGCCGAGCGTCATGCAGGTCTCAAGTCCCATCGCCTTGACTTCGCGCACCATGGCGGTGACGGCCTCGATGTCGCGCTGTTTGGGTTCGCGCCACGCAGCTCCCATGCAATAGCGCGTCGCCCCATTGGCTTTCGCCGCCCGCGCGCCCTTCACGACTTCTTCGATCGCCATCAGCTTTGAGGCCTTGAGTCCGGTGTCATAGCGCGACGACTGGCTGCAGTAGGAGCAATCCTCCGCGCAGCCGCCGGTTTTAATCGACAGGAGCTGGCACTTTTGCACGGTGTTGGGGTCGAACGCGCGCCGGTGAACTGTCTGCGCCCGGAACAGGAGGTCGTTGAACGGCAGCTCGTAGATTGCCCGCGCCTCATCGATTGACCAGTCGTGCCGCTGGCAGCCGACGCCGCGCCCCTGCTGCTGCTCATGACCGGAAGCTTCGCTGATGGAATTGTCGAGCATGGTGATATTTTTCTCCTGACCTGCGTCGGCCACACGCACTCGTCCTAGATTAAATGGACGGCGCGCATCAAACCCGCGGCGCCGGCGCCGCGCAACCGGGCGTTCGTCGAAGGCGCACACTACAGCGCCCGGCGCCGCGGTCAACGCACCTCGTCACTCGGCCATGAAAGGCCTGCCTAAACCCCGATTTTTCCGCCGCCGGTTCGGGTAATGACGACGACCGAGGGTCTCGGCGGGGTACTGGGGTCGAAGTCCGGCCACCGCGTCGAAGGGCTCTCGAACGTCGACACCCTGCCACCGGTGCTTTGCCCGGGATGCTGCACGGCGACAAAAACAGTCCGGCTGTCAGGGGTGATGCAGGGTCCGCACATCTCCGCTCCGACCGGGCAGCGAAAGAACAGCCGCCCCGTGCCACGCGCCTTGCCGTCCGTCTCCAAGCCCCACAGGCCGTCGGCCCTGCCCGTGGAATCGATTGAGTTGCCGTCGGTGGCGACCCACAACCGGCCCTCGGCATCGACGACGCAGTTGTCGGGATTGGCAAACCAGCCGTTCGAACTCGTCGCGGGATTGAACGTCGCCCCGATGTTGCCACTGCTTGGATCGCCGCATTTGACCAGAATCTCCCAACGGAAAGTCGGTCCTGCATGATCGCCGCCGTCCGGTATCAACTCGATGATGTGGCCGAATGCGTTATCGGCCCTGGGATTGGCCGCATCGGCTGAAAGCGCGCTGCGCCCCGTGTTCTTCGACAACATGCAGTAGACCTTGCCGGTCTTCCCGTTGACCTCGATATCTTCCGGGCGGTCCATCTTGGTCGCGCCAAGGAGGTCTGCGGCAATGCGGGTGTGGATCAGGACGTCGCCCTGGTCGGTAAATCCGCTTGCATGGCTCAGCGGCCCGGTTCCAAAGACGAGCGGTAGCCAGACGCCGCTGCCATCGGCATCGAAGCGGGCAACATAAAGCGTGCCCTCATCAAGCAGGTCTTTGTTCCCCTCGCGGCGGGCTTCGTCAACCTTACCCCTGGTGACGAACCGGTAGATATAGTCGAAGGCCTGATCGTCGCCCTGATAGATTACGAAGCGCCCGTCCTTGTTGACGACGTTTCCGGCTCCCTCATGCTTGAAGCGACCGAGTGCGGTCCGCTTCTTCGGCATCGACGCCGGATCGAACGGGTCGATTTCCACGACCCAGCCGAAACGGTTGATCTCGTTGGGCTCCTTGGCGATATCGAAGCGTTCGTGGAACTTGCCCCAGCCGTACCACTCGGCCGGCGCGCCATAACGTTGCAGCGCCACCGCATGCGGGGAGTTATCCGACGCCTTCTTGTTCCAGAAATAGCCGGTGAAGTTCTCTTCACACGACAACCAAGTGCCCCAGGGCGTTGTTGCCCCAGAGCAGTTGTTGATCATCCCGAGTACCTTTCGGCCGCCCGGATCGGCGCTGGTCTTCATCTTGTCATGACCTGCCGCCGGTCCCGTTATTTCCATTTCGGTGAGCGCCGTGATTCGCCGCGAATACTTTGAATCGGCCACCACCTTCCAACTCTCGCCCTCGCGCTTGATCTCGATCACCGAGCCGCCGTGCGCCATCATCTCCACCGCAATCCGCTCCGGCGTCATCTCGGCAAAGCGCTTGCCCGATTTGGCCTTGGAATCGGCGTCCGCAAACATCAGCTCTTCGTTGGTGTACTCGTGGTTGACCACAAGCAGCCCATGGTCGGCCCGCCCGCCAATGGGGATGAAACCGAGGAAATCATTATTGTAGCCGAACTGCATGGCCTGGGCGTCGGCGCTCAGCTTTGCAGCATCGAACGCCGGCGCGCCGTCCACGACCTTGTCGCCCCAGCGGATCAGGATCTGGGCGTTGTAGCCTTCCGCGACGTAATGGGCCTCGTTCGCGCCGGCGGCGACCTCCGGGAAGTTGAAATTCGGCATCGAAGAAGCGTCATCCGCGCAGCCCGTCAACAGAGCCGCAGGCGACGCCACCGCAGCCATCGCTGTCGTCGCGAGCATTCCCCCCATCAGGTCGCGCCGCGAAAACCGCTCGGCCAGAATGTCGGCAAACGTCGGGTTGGCGCTGTCGTTCGAATGCACGTCCTCGGCATCTTCGAACTGCAGGGATCTTGGCTGATCCGCCTTGGCCATGTCGTGAGAACTCCCCTTTTGAAACGCCCGCTCCGCGCGACAATAACTCGCTAGGTCAGCACAGTTTCGTGTCGACAGCACGACGACCGCCGGCCCGACGGATAAGGCGGCACTTGCGGCCTGCGATTTGCAATTTCTCAATCGAAACCGAAATCGTGTTCCGATCTGGGACACTCACCACCAATCGTGAAGGCCAGACCCATGTTCGAACGAAATCGCGTAGACACCCCATCGACCAAGCGCGACAAGGCCGTACCGGTGGAACTGGCTCTCGACGATGGACGAGTGCTCAAGGGCAAGTTCTTCCTGACCGCGACACGCCACGTCTATGAGGAGTTGAATGGCGGCGGCAGCTTCCTCGATTTCGAGCCTTACGAAGGACCCCGCGAACTGATCTCCAAGACCTGCCTGCGCTCCGTCCGGGTAGCCGAAGTCCCCAGGCCCACCAGCCTTTCCGCCCGCACCGCGAACGACGACTTCGACCCTTACGCCGTCCTCAGCGTCCACCGCGGCGCGTCCCTGGAAGTCATCCGCGAGGCCTACCATCGCCTGTCGAAGCTTTATCACCCCGACCGCTACGCCACCACCGACCTCCCCGAGGAAGTCGCCGGCTACATCGACGCCATGTCACGGCGAATTAACGCCGCTTTCGCCGCCCTCGAAGAACCCGCCCAAAAGGCTCGCGAGATGAACCGCGCCAGGATCGAACCCATCTATCAGCGCAGTTGATCGAGTAACTATTGCCGGTCGCGCGCACCCAGCGTGCGAAGGCGCAAGGCCTGCAGCTTGATGAAGCCTTCGGCGTCCTTCTGGTCGTAGGCGCCCTGATCGTCCTCGAAGGTCACAAGGCGATCCGAGTAAAGCGATTTTCCGCTTTTTCTGCCCACAACGATGACGTTGCCCTTGTAGAGCTTGAGCCGCACTTCGCCCTCGACATGTTCCTGGCTCTTGTCGATCAGCGCCTGCAGCATCTCGCGCTCGGGCGAGAACCAGAAACCGTTGTAGATGAGCTCCGCGTAGCGCGGCATCAGATCGTCCTTGAGGTGCGCCGCGCCACGATCGAGCGTCAGGCTTTCCATCGCCCGGTGCGCCGCGATCAAGATCGTGCCGCCGGGCGTTTCATAGACGCCGCGCGATTTCATGCCCACGAAGCGGTTCTCGACAAGGTCGATGCGGCCGATGCCGTTGTCGCGGCCCAGATCATTGAGCTTTGCAAGCAGTGTAGCCGGCGACAACGGCTTGCCGTCAATGGAAACAGCATCACCCTTCTTGAAGCCGATCGTGATCACCGTCGGGCTGTCGGGAGCCTCCTCCGGCGAGACCGTGCGCATGTAGACGTAAGGCGGGGCCTCCACGTCGGGATCTTCGAGAACCTTGCCTTCCGATGAGGAGTGCAGGAGGTTTGCGTCAACCGAGAACGGTGCTTCCCCGCGCTTGTCCTTCGGTACCGGGATCTGATGCTTCTCGGCGAAATCGATGAGATGTTCGCGGCTCTTGAATTGCCACTCACGCCACGGCGCAATAATTTTGATCGACGGCTCCAGCGCATAGTAGCCGAGTTCGAAGCGGATCTGGTCGTTGCCCTTGCCGGTCGCCCCGTGGCAAACGGCATCTGCCCCGGTTGCCCTTGCAATCTCGATTTGGCGCTTGGCGATCAACGGCCGCGCGATCGAGGTGCCGAGCAGGTAGACCCCTTCATAGAGGGCATTCGCACGCATCATGGGAAAGACATAATCGGCGACGAATTCCTCTCGCAGGTCCTCGATAAAGATATTTTCGTCTTTGATACCAAGCAGTTCGGCTTTCTTGCGGGCCGGTTCCAGCTCCTCGCCCTGACCGAGGTCAGCGGTGAAAGTCACCACCTCGGCCCCATAGGATTCTTGTAGCCATTTCAAAATGATAGATGTGTCGAGACCACCCGAATAGGCGAGCACGACCTTCTTCACCTGACCCATTTTAGAAAGACCACCGCCTGCGTCATTTTCAGCTGCCATACTCGTTCTCAGGCTCCCGTCTTATTCATGTGCGATTGGCGCGGCACTATAGGCAAACCGCATCCAGCGGCAAGGCGCGACTACGGCCGAAGAAATCTTTGGCCAAGTATTGACAGGCTTCCGGCGGCTGGGTCTTCGCGACGACAGTGCACTTGTCGAACCGGCCATTCGGTCTTTACATGCGCCAACCAAATGCTAGTGGCAGCCAACAAGGGGATAATCAGTGAAGGCAAATACCGTAACGAAACTCATCATGGGCGCGGCACTTTCAATGGCCGTAGCATTCAGTGCCACGGCGGTGGTCAGCGCACAGGAGTCAAAACCTGCGGCCGCGGCAGCCAAGGCGCCGAGCGCCTGCAAGGGGCTTGACGAAGCAGCATGCTCAGCCAGCGCCGACAAGAACTGCAAATGGATCGCGGCACGGACGGTGAACGGAAAGGAACGCAAGGCCCATTGCCGTGTCGTTCGGGGCAATCCGTGCGTTCGTCTCGACGAAGCGGCCTGCACCGCGGCCGCCGACAAGAACTGCAAGTGGATCACCGATGCGGTCAATCGCAAAGGCAAGCCGCGCAAGCCGTTCTGCCGCAGAGCGGCAAAGTAGAAGTCAAGTCGGACCTGGGTCCAATGATGATATGCCGTACCGGCCGCCGCTGTCTCAGCGCGGCCGGAATGGTTTGAAGAACTCCATCAGCATCGCCGGCTGGAACGGCATGATGGCGAATGTGACCGAGAACGGATCCGGAGCCTGCGCTTCGATCCTGGACACAGCTGGTGCCCTATCTGCTTTCGCAGCCGCCCCGAAGGCCGTCAGCGCCTTTTCCACCGATTTCGCTGCAACGCTGTAGGCATCCATCGCGGCTGCGTTTCCACGGGCCGTCGGCCACGCCACCTGCTCGGGCACTCCAAAAGAGATCATGCCGACCGCCATCGGCCACGCCGTCGCATTGCGCGGCATCATCATCTCCATCCATGGCGCCATCGGCGAAAAAATTCCATAGCCGGACCCGGTGCCGAACGGCGTCAACGAAGCCAGAGGGTTAGCGCGCATGATCGCGTTGGGAACCGCCGCCCACGGCATCATGCAATCGAGCCCGCCCGATTGACCGGTGTGGCCGGGTTGAAAGATCTGCATCGGGCTCGAGGACCGCGGCGGCTTGGCGTTCTCGACGAACGCGTCGATCGACTGCCCCCACACGCGCAGCATCTGATCGGCCATCGCCTGATAGGCGGCCCCGCTGGCATTGAGGTAGTTGACGACGGCTTTGGTGCAGCTCTGGTTGAAGCGCGCCTGCGTATCGAAGTCTAGCATTGGCGTGGACCTTGACTATCGGAATAATTGAACCTGGCGCAGGCAAGAGGTGTAATTCAATTCGTGCGCCGATGGGCCAGGCGCCTATCGCCGTTCCCCGTGCTGCAATTTATCTCACAATAGTTGACGTTTTGCAGCGCAACAAGAATTTTCTGCGACGCAATAATGCACTGAACATACTCTAATGCGTCTTGCGCAATCCCCGGTCGGGTACGGCGATGGCCGGTTCGCCCGTCGTTTCGTCGGCGCCGCCGTAGTCCTTCGCCTTGAGGTGCCCGCGCGAAGCTGTTCGAGGCTCCAAGGTCTCACGCGGTGGAGCGGCGAATTCCCGCACTCCGCCGCGCCCTCGCCCCGCAACAAGCCAATAAACGTAACCGGCGATGATGCCCGAGAATGCGAACGCGGCAACCGCGTAGCTGTTGGCGATCGTGAAATTGCCGCTCGGCTCCCCGGCATAGAGCGCAGCAAACCCCAACAGCGCGATCGCCAGCCCGACGAAGACGAAATAGGCCCAGCCGCGCAACTCCATTACGATGCCGAGAAGGATCGCGGCTGCGGCGAAAGGCGCCGCAAAAATCGCGAATTGGGTCGCCGCCGAAAGCGCCACGGCAAGCGCGCGTCCGGCCTGCTCCATTCGCGCGTCGCCATCGAGGGCGTAAAGGTCCACCGGCGTGATGACAAATAGAACCTGCGTCAGTGCCGCCGCCAGGCACGCCAGCACGAAACCGAAAAGAATGCGGACAAGCTTCGCCATTGAGCGGTCACCTGGATATCCGCGAATGCGCCATTCGCCCGCGGCTGAAGGACGTTACACGCACCAACGCCGATGCCGCAAATACTGTGTGCGATTATCCAGCAGACCGCCCCGCAAGAAGCCAGTAGACGAAGCCCCCGGCAAAGCCGGAGACCGCAAACACCTGCCAGACTACCGCCGGTCCGCCGTCGACGCCTTGCGCAAGAAGTGGCGTTACCGCCATCGAGACCCCGCCTCCGATGACGTAGTAGAGAAGCGACCGTATCCGCGCGACCTCGCCGACAATCGCGAAGACGATCGCTGGAATAATCGTGAACGTCGCGAAAATCAGGCTCGCCTGGTCGATCAGCGCGAATACCTGGTCGATATCCCCACCTGCGACCTCATCGGCGTGGATGGACTGCGTGAAACGCTCAAGCCCCAAAGTGAAGAGGACGAACGCGGCCATCGCAGCGCCGATCATAAAGGCGAGCGGCACCAGGATCATCCTGCCGACCGTTTTCCAGAACATGTTGGTCTCAAGCCCCCGTCCGACCCGCCGTAATCGCTGGCCCCGCGGCCTATTCATTATCGCCTGCCGCTAGTGTTCCGGTTCTGACATTTGCTTCCCCCCGGCTGCTAGGTTCGGAGCAAATTTCAGAACCATAAGGAACACTAGCAACACTATGATTCTAGTGTAGCTTTTGCAGCTGACGTTTGGTGTGGAATCCAGCCGCAAGCGGGTACCAAACGTCAGGTGCTCTACACTAGTACCGCCGATCAGAAGTCCCTGCATCATGCCAGTCAAACACCGTCAGGGACTTCTGATCGAAATGCGGCACTAGAAACAATATCTTGCTAGTACCCTTTACGTTCCGAAGTTCGCTCCGGAGGTCGCCGCGGGTGACTCACGAACTTCGGAAAGTGGGTGTTAGCGGTTCTGGCAGCCGTTCGGAGGCGCGCACCTTGAGGCTGGCCGATTTTAACTGCCCGCACGCCGCCAGGATGTCGCGCCCGCGCGGCGTCCTGACTGGACTTGCATAGCCCGCCTTGTTGACGATCTCGGCGAAACGCTCGATCTGCTCCCACTGCGAACATTCATAGTCTGCGCCCGGCCATGCATTGAACGGGATCAAATTGATCTTGGCGGGAATGCCGGCCAGCAGCCGCACCAGCGCGCGGGCGTCCGCCAGACTGTCGTTGACGCCCTTCAGCATGACGTATTCGAACGTGATCCGCCGCGCATTCGAAAGTCCCGGATAATTCCGGCAGGCGTCCAGGAGTTCATTGATAGGATACTTGCGGTTTATTGGAACAAGCACGTCACGAAGCTCATCGGTAACCGCATGCAGCGAAATCGCCAGCATTGTACTGGCCTCTTCACCCCAGCGCCCGATTTCAGGAACCACGCCCGATGTCGACAATGTGATCCGGCGGCGCGAATGCGCCAGCCCGCCGCTGTCGGCGGCAATTGCCATGGCTTCGCGCACGTTGTCGAAATTGTAGAGCGGCTCGCCCATCCCCATCAAAACGATGTTCGTGATCTTGCGGTCCGAATCCGGCAGTCGCCCGCCGTCGTCCGGTGAACGAGCCCCCGGCCAATCGCCGATGCGGTCGCGCGCAAGCAGGATCTGCCCGACGATTTCCGCATGCGTAAGGTTGCGCACCAGCTTCTGCGTCCCGGTGTGGCAGAAGGTGCAGGTCAGCGTGCAGCCGACCTGGCTGGAAATACACAGCGTGCCCCGGTCGCTTTCGGGAATGTAGACGGTCTCGACCTCGGGGGCGTGCGCCTCGTGCCCGCGTTTGGGCAGCCGCAACAGCCACTTGCGCGTCCCATCCTGCGAAATCTGCTCGGACACGATTTCCGGTCGCTGGAGCGAATAGGCTCCCTCCAGCACCGCGCGCAAGTCCTTGGAAACGTCCGTCATATCTTCGAAGGATCGAACGCCGCGCGCATAGATCCAGCTCCAAAGCTGGCCGACTCGCATGCGCCGCTGCTTCTCCGGCACGCCGAGAGCCGCGAACGCTGCCGCCAACTCCTCGCGGCCGGTCCCTGCGAGCGACGGCAGGCCCGCACCGGCTTCAACCAGCCTGCGTTCACCATCAGGAACCGTTTTGAGAACGACAACCATCGCTTTTTCTGTTTCGCTTTCCGATTGTGGCGGGCGGCGCCGCGCTGTTGCGCGCGTTGGTCGAGTTGCGCGTGCCCGCATTTATTGCCGGGAGAGGGACCGCCGCAAGGCCTCGCGTCAATATTTCTGCCCTGCTTGCCCCCATGCTAAACGAAAACTGCCGCTTTTCCTCATCCCTTCGTGAGCCCCGATGAACACCAGGAAAAACACTGACGCGACCACAGCAGACGATACGACGCCTCTTCGCCGCAACGTGACAATCGCGATCTATCTCCTCGTCACCGGATTGTCGGCAGCCTGCGGCCTGGTCATCGAAATCGTCGCAGGCCGCATGATCGCGCCATATCTCGGCATGTCGCTTTACACCTGGACGGCCATTATCGCCGTGGTTCTCGCCGGCTTTTCCGCCGGCCACTGGGTCGGCGGCTGGCTGGCAGAAAAACCGGCCGGTGAAGCTCGCCGGGCCGTGGCTTTCAGCCTCTTCCTGGCCGGCCTCACCGCCCTCATGAGCCTCGTTCTCCTGCGTACGCTGTCGGGCCCGATCCTGGCACTCGGGTTCGCTCCTGTCCCGACCATCCTGCTGATGACCTTCGCACTGTTCTTCCCGCCAAGCTTCTTCGTCGGCATTCCCTCACCGGCATTGACAAAGCTGGCAATCGACGAAGCACCGCACCGAATGGGTACGCTTCTTGGGGCGTTCTACGCCGTAGGCGCCTTCGGCAGCATCATCGGCACGCTCGCTGCCGGCTACATCTTCATTTCCTACTTCGGCTCGATCCGCACGATTCTGACAGTGGCGTTCCTCTACCTGGCCATGGCCGCCGTGCTATTCCTCCAGGACCGCCGCCGCACGCAAAAAGCCCTTATGGAACCGGGAACGCTCGTCCCGATCATAGCAGCAGCCGTCGTATTCTCCGGTGCATTGCTATGGGGCCGCGGCGTCCTCGCCTTCGTCGAGAACTGCACCAGAGAGAGCGCCTACTACTGTATCCGCGTGATCGACATCACCGACGAGGTCGGACTGCCCGCCCGCACCATGGTTCTCGACAACCTCGGCCACGGCACCAGCTTGCGCGACCGCCCCGACATATTCCTCACGCCCTACGTCGAAGCCCAGGATAATCTGGTCCAGACCCGCTTCGCCGACCGGAACGGCGATATCTCTGCCTTCTTCATCGGCGGCGGTGCTTACACCCTGCCGCGCGCGTGGATCGCCCGCTGGCCGCAAGCCCGCGCCACCGTCGCCGAAGTCGACCCTGACGTGACCGCGAGCGCGCGCAAGTCGTTCTGGCTGCAGGATAGCGAGCGGCTGATCGTTGATCACCAGGACGCACGACGCGCTCTTCAGCAACAGCCGGCGAACAGCTTCGACATCATCGTCGGCGACGCCTTCCACGATATCGCGATTCCCCAGCATCTTGTGACGCAGGAGTTCTTCACCCTTGCCAGGAGTAGGCTGAAGGATGGCGGCATCTACCTGATGAACGTCATCGACAGCGGTAGCCATCCCCGCCTCGCACTTTCCATTCTCGAAACGCTCGAAATTGAGTTCCCGGCGGTCGAACTCTGGCAATCCGAAGGCCAGGGCGTGCGGCAGACCTTCGTCCTTCTCGCCGCCAGCACCCCGACCCCGGCCGCAGCGCTGCACTCGCGCATCGACCCGGATGCAAATTGGGAACGCCTGCCACCGTCCCAGATAGCAGCTCTGAAGAGGACCGCGGCGCCACTCGTCCTTACCGACGACTTCGCCCCCGTCGACCGGCTGATCGGCGTGCAGTAAGAAAGCCATTAACGCCTCAAGGCGTCCACTTCAGGAAATTGGCGAGCAGGCGAAGACCCAGCGTTTGGCTCTTTTCGGGATGGAACTGTGTTCCGGCCAGATGATCGCGCGCCACCATCGCCGTTATCTGCCCGCCATAGTCGGTCTCGGCAACCACGTGATCGCGGTTTCCCGGCACCAGGTGGTAGGAGTGGACGAAATAGGCGTGCAGCCCGTTGGGCCCGGTTTCGATCCCGTCAAGCAGTGGATGCGGCCGGACGACCTGCAACGTATTCCAACCCATATGCGGGATCTTCAAGGCCGGATCGGATGGGTCAATATGGCGAACTTCTCCGGGGATCCATCCGAACCCCTCTGTCAAGCCGAACTCGAGGCCGCGGCTTGCCATCAGCTGCATGCCCACGCAAATCCCCAGAAACGGCCGCTCCTTCTCCATCACCGCAGTGTTGAGCGCTTCCAACAGCCCCGGCACCGCCTCCAATCCGGCACGGCAATCGGCGAACGCTCCAACACCGGGGAGTATGACACGGTCGGCGGTGGCAACTTCGGCGGGATCCGAACTGATGCGGCAGCCGACGTTGGCCTCACTCTCGCGGGCGGCTCGCTCGAGTGCCTTGCCAGCCGAGTGAAGATTGCCCGAGCCATAATCTATGATGACAGCGGTCTTCATTTTAGACCTGACCGTCCGCAGTCGCTGCTGCACCGGTCTGGTCCTGCTCGCCGATCCAGCGCTCGAAGAAACGCCGCTCGCACTCGCGCATGTTGGCCCCGCTGACGGTGCCGATTATCCGCCAGCCCTTGCGCTCCAGCGTCCACCGCTGCATCGAATCGGCTTCGAATGCGACGATCAGGTTGAGTGCCAGACTGACCAGCATCGCCCAGGCCACTCCCGCATCGAGCAGGAATAGGACGCCGCCCAGCACCGTGGCGACCACGACATAGGCGAGAAATGCCAGCCAAAGCCGGTTGACCAGCATCCATAGCGGAGCGAACAGGAACGCCCACCAGTTGAACCCGTCCTTAACGAAGACGAAGCCATCGGCCCGCTCTGCGGCTGCGGACACCGGTTCGGCGGATTCGTGGACAGTATAGGCAACCACGCGATTCGAGGCTCCGATTGAGCTTAAGGTCATTAACATTCTCAAAGGGTCCCTTTGGTCGATGGCACGCGCCCGCCCTGACGGGGGTCGAGTTCGATAGCCTGACGCAAGGCCCGGGCCAGACCTTTATAGCAAGTCTCGGCGATATGATGGCTGTTGTCGCCATAGATGTTGGCGACGTGACAGGTAATTCCGGCGTTCTGGACAAAAGCCTGGAACCATTCGCGGAACAAATCCGTGTCGAATTCCCCCACCTTGTCGCGCGGGAACTGCACTTGCCACACCAGGAACGGCCGGCCGGACACATCGACGGCGACGCGGGTCAGGCACTCGTCCATGGGGAGGTGGACGTCGCTGTAGCGCGTGATGCCGATTTTATCGCCCAGCGCTTGTCTGAAGGCCTGTCCGAGCACAATACCGCTGTCTTCGGCGGTGTGGTGGTCGTCGATGTGCAGGTCACCCTTGGCTTTCAGCTTGATATCGACGAGAGAATGGCGCGCAAGCTGCTCCAGCATGTGATCCAGGAACCCAATTCCGGTGTCGACATCATAGGACCCGGTGCCATCGAGATCGATCTCGACGGCGATTTGGGTTTCGTTGGTCTTCCGCTCGATTTTCGCGGTTCGTTTCGCCGGTGCGCTCACGGATTTATCCTCAGACGGCCGAAGCCATGCTTTTACCAAAGAGGCTGCGGGCCGAAGGGCTGCCAAAGGGTTAACTCGGAGCGTTTATCAGCTTGGCCGGCGGTTCGCCAGTCTTCCCCTTTCGTATGGTGTCAGGACTTGACACCACATGCTTGCACACCCTTATCGATAGCCCAACATCGGCTTGCCGAATGTTGGCGACCACAAAGAAACATCGGCTTGCATCTGACACGAGCCTGCGAAGTGTCAGCACTAGTGTTCCTTATGGTTCTGACATTTGCTCCGGACCTGGCCGCAACGGGAAGCAAATGTAAGAACCGGAACACTAGCAACTCTATGATTCTGGTGTAGCTTTTGCACCTGACGTTTGGTTTCGAGTCTAGCCGCAAGCGGGTACCAAACGTCAGGTGCGCTACACTAGGACACGAGCCTGCGACGTGTCAGTTCCAGGAGTGTTGGATAAATTAAGTGACCCAGATGATGCACGACGACCATTCGCGGCAATCCGGCTTCCCTGGCTGGCACGCCACCACCATTTTGACCGTGCGAAAAAACGGCCGGGTGGTTATCGCCGGAGACGGACAGGTCAGTCTCGGCCAGACCATCATCAAGTCGAACGCGCGCAAAGTCCGCCGCCTCGGCCGCGGCGACGTGATCGGCGGTTTTGCCGGCGCGACAGCCGATGCCTTCACGCTATTCGAGCGGCTTGAAACCAAACTCGAGCAGTATCCAGGTCAATTGATGCGTGCCGCTGTCGAACTTGCGAAGGACTGGCGCACCGACCGCTACCTGCGCCGCCTCGAAGCGATGATGATCGTTGCCGACCATTCGACGACGCTGGTGCTCACTGGCACCGGCGACGTCCTCGAACCCGAAAAACACGTCATGGGCATCGGTTCGGGCGGCAACTACGCACTTGCTGCGGCCCGCGCGCTTCTCGACCAGCCACTCGAAGCCGAGGAAATAGCCCGCAAGGCGCTGGCGATCGCAGCCAAGATCTGCGTCTACACCAACGACTCGGTCGTCGTTGAAAGCATAGAAGCAAAGTGATGGCGGGTTATAATGGCGTGGATGTACCTCATTCTGGCGGGCGCCTGCGAGGTCGCTGCGACCACGGTTTATCGCTATTCCGATGGGCTGACGCGGGCCTGGCCGACGTTCGGGCTCGTAGTTTTCGGAGTCGTCAGCCTCTATTGTTTGCATCGGGCGGTAAGCCTTCCGGTACCCGAAGCGGTTCCCGTCGGAACGGCTTATGCGGTCTGGACCGGAGTTGGAGCGGCCGGCACCGTCATCGTCGGAATTGCAGCATTCGGAGAGTCCGCGGATGCGATTCGGATGGCCCTCCTGGTATTGCTGATCTGCTCGATCGCCGGGCTGAAGCTGGTCTCGGGACCGTAAGGCAAATGGACTTTCATTTCGAGCCGGTTGGCCGCGAGCATTTGCCGATGCTTGCCGAGTGGCTGCGTCGACCTCATTGGCAGGAGTGGTGGGGCGAGCCCGGCCCCGAACTGTCCTACATCCGCGACATGATCGAGGGCCGCGACACGACCCGCCCATCCATCTTTCACATCCGTGGTGAACCGATGGGCTACATCCAGTGCTGGTTCATTGGCGATCACCAGTCCGAACCATGGACCACACACTATCCATGGCTCGCCGAGCTTCCCAACGATGCCGCTGGCGTGGATCTGTCGATCGCCGACTCCGAAAATTTGTCGAAAGGAATCGGTTCAAGCGTTTTGCGTACGTTTGTCGCTCGTCTGGTTGCCGATCGCTGGCGCACGGTTATCATCGATCCCGACCCGCGCAATGTCCGCGCCGTGCGCGCTTATGAGAAAGCCGGGTTCCGCGCCATTCCGGAACTGGTTGGAAAATCCGGCGACAGCCTGATCATGCGTTATGCCTCAGAAAACAGTAAGCAGGACTGAATGACCAACTTTTCCCCCCGCGAAATAGTCTCCGAACTGGACCGCTACATCATCGGTCAGAACGACGCCAAGCGGGCGGTGGCGATTGCATTGCGCAACCGCTGGCGCCGCCAGCAACTGACCGGCGACCTCAGGGACGAGGTCCTCCCCAAAAACATCCTGATGATCGGGCCGACCGGCGTCGGCAAGACGGAGATCTCGCGGCGGTTGGCAAAGTTGGCGCAGGCGCCGTTCCTTAAGGTCGAGGCGACCAAATTCACCGAAGTCGGTTACGTCGGCCGCGACGTCGAAAGCATCGTCCGCGACCTCGTCGAGGTCGGCATTTCGCTGGTTCGCGACGCCAAACGCAAGAATGTCCGAACTACAGCCGAAAAGGCAGCCGAGGAACGCGTGCTCGACGCTCTTGTCGGGTCGACTGCGTCACCGGCGACCCGCGATAGTTTCCGGCGCAAGCTACGCGCCGGAGAGCTGGACGACAAGGAGATCGAACTTGAAGTCGTCGATTCGGGCGGCGGCATTCCGATGTTCGAGATTCCCGGCCAGCCGGGCGGCTCGTTCGGCGCAATCAACTTGAACGACATGCTCGGCAAGGCATTGGGGCAGCGCACGAAAAAGCGGCGCATGACCGTCGACCAAAGCCTCGACATCCTGATCAGCGAGGAAAGCGACAAGCTCATCGATACCGAAGAGATTACCGCCGAAGCCATCTCCGCGGTGGAAAACAACGGCATCGTGTTCCTCGACGAGATCGACAAGATCTGTTCTCGCTCCGATGGCGCGGGCCGCGCCACGGGTGATGTCAGCCGCGAAGGCGTTCAGCGAGATCTCCTGCCGCTGATCGAAGGCACGACGGTAGCGACCAAACATGGACCGGTAAAAACCGACCACGTGCTGTTCATCGCCTCGGGCGCCTTTCATGTCGCCAAGCCGTCCGACCTTTTGCCGGAGTTGCAGGGGCGACTGCCGATACGCGTCGAATTGCAGGCCCTGACCCGCGAGGACTTCCGCCGCATTCTGACCGAGACCGAAGCAAGCCTCATCAAGCAGTACGTGGCCCTGATGGCGACGGAAGAGCTGACGCTTGTCTTCACCGACGACGCCATCGATGCAATCGCCGACACCGCAGTACTCGTCAACGACACCGTCGAGAATATTGGTGCGCGGCGACTGCAGACGGTGATGGAACGCGTGCTCGATGAAATCTCATTCGAGGCTTCCGATCGCGGCGGCGATACGGTGACGATCGATGCCGCCTACATCAACGACCGCGTTGGCGCCCTGGCCAAGGACGCCGACCTGTCGCGGTTCATCCTCTGACACTCCTGGATGGCCGGGTCTCGATACTCAAACAAACGCGGACTTCGAGCCCGGCCGTGGAGTCCCTTGGCGGTGGCGTTGAGCGCCGCCTGAATTCTCTTATCAATTTTGCCGTCGTCTGAAACTTACGCCGCCATCGCTTCGTCGGCCTGCGGGAACGAAACGACGTTTTGGGCCACAGTCGAACTGGCTGCGCTGTTGCGTCGGCGGAACCAGCGCAGCGACGTGTTTGTCAGAACGCTGCCCTGGCCGATGGCCTGCACCAGAAGACCGTCTTCATCGCCGAGCAACCATGACATCCGTGCTTCGATCTCTTCGGCCGTCTCGCTGCTTTCGACGTACCAGGTCTGCTCCAGCGGGCGCGCCCAGCGCTCGCCGCTTCCCATGATGATTTCTGCAAGCGCGCCCTTTTTGGCGTTGGGATTGGCGAGATCGTAGGAAATGAGGAACGTGCGCATGGGGGGCTCTTTCTTTCTGGTCAAGGCCCTGTAAACGCTGAACAATCAGGCCGTCTGCTGTGCGGAACGTAGAGAGAACATGACATGAATCGTTCCGCTCGTAAAGCATCAGTTCGATTTTTGTTCTCATCAAGTTTGAACTGTGAATTTCTCAAGGCGGTGCAAGTATTTGCTCCGCACAGGCAGTCGCAAATGAGCGCCCATCAGGCGCAGTTCAAGGCTCCAGACAAGCCTCCTAGGCGCCATGTTGGCCCGCAGTGCCAATGGGCATCTGAAGCCTCCACCTGAAGTCCACGCTGAATCGTACGGCGCCGGTTGTTGGCCCAAAGGGCCAATGGGCATCCGAAGGCGCAAAAGAGGACTCTACTACCACACGACTTTAGGAAGTGTGGGCCACTCAGGTGTCAAACAGCCCCATTTGCTCCGGTGTGTTGTGCGACCTCGGAATCACCCGGTGGTTACCGAAATCGGTGCGCTCGACCAGCTCCGGATACCGCTCCTTGAACAGCTTCAGCGCACGCCCGCGGCTTTCGGGAAACTTCCGGCCTTCCCAGATCTCATAAAGCCGCCGCGGATCGCAATTGTAGCGGCGCAGGATCTCGATACGGCGCACGCGCAGCCATCTGGCGATCCAGATATCGACTGCATGGGCTTCGCTTATGATGCGCGGCGCTTGCGACCGTTCAGGTTCGACGAGAAGAAGAGGGCTTGGACGCATGATCTGGCGGTTCGCTGTTACTGGTTCCGACTCCATAGAGTACGTTACGAGAACATCATAGCGATTCCATGGCCGCACTTGACCCGTCGCGCCAGGGCGGCGATTGAGACGTTCGCCTAGTGTCCCGATTCTGAAGTTCGCCACCACCCTGCCGAGAACTCGCGTGCGAACTTCGCAATCAGACGGGACACTAGAATCATGACTTTACGAGTGTGGTTCAGATCGCGAAGTTCGCACGCGAGTGAGCTGCAAGTGGATGCGAACTTCGCGATCACCACACTCGCGCAGATTCGCCCTCCAGAAATAGAGAAAAACCTGCCCGTGATCCTGTTCCCCGCCATCGACCTGAAAGACGGCCAGTGCGTCCGCCTCAAACTCGGAGAAATGAGTGAAGCGACCGTCTTCAACGACGACCCTGCCGCACAGGCCCGCTCCTTCCAGGACAAGGGCTTCGAATATCTCCACGTCGTCGATCTCAACGGTGCTTTCGAAGGCCGCCCGGTCAACGCCGGCGCCGTCGACGCGATCCTTGCCGCATTGACCATTCCCGTCCAGCTCGGCGGGGGCATCCGCGATCTCGCCACGATTGAAACCTGGCTTGATAAAGGCATCGCCCGCGTCATCCTCGGCACGATTGCGGTTCGCGACCCCGCCCTCGTCAAGGACGCCTGCCGCGCGTTTCCCGGCCGCATCGCCGTCGGCATCGACGCCAAGGGCGGCCAAGTAGCCGTCGAAGGCTGGGCTGAGACGAGCCGGTTGACCGCCAACGAGCTTGCCGGCCGTTTCGAGGATGCCGGCGTCTCGGCGATCATCTACACCGATATCGAGCGTGACGGGATCCTCAAGGGGCTCAATCTCCCGGCGACTGCGGAACTGGCACGCGCCACGTCGATTCCCGTCATTGCGTCCGGCGGCCTGGCTTCGATCGACGACGTCAAGGATCTCATAAGGCCCGAGTACGCGATGCTCGAAGGCGCCATTACAGGCCGTGCTCTTTACGATGGTCGTATCGACCCCACCGAGGCGCTGGCGCTCCTGAAGCGCGGCTGATTCTCAACCGGAACTGAGTTAAAACGGTCAGGACTCAAGGCCGCCGATACCGTTTGCCGCCGTTTCGAGAAAGGCTGCGTAGTCCGTCCGCAGCACTTTCCAGAGCCTGCTCGGTGTCGGATAATGATTTCTGAGCCCTTCCCTCCACCACCTCGGCCCAGTGGCCGCCAAGGAAAAAGACCCATGTCTGCAATCGACGTGAAAGTCCCCGACATCGGCGATTTCAAGGATATACCGGTGATCGAGATCCTGGTTGCTCCAGGCGACGAGGTGAAGCCCGAAGACCCGCTTCTCACCCTCGAAAGCGACAAGGCAACGATGGAGATACCTTCCCCGCACGGCGGTAGGATCGTCGAGATCAAGGTCGCGGTCGGCGACAAGGTCTCCGAGGGCTCGGTGATCGTCACCATGGATGCCGAAGGCGCGGCAGCGGTATCCGAGGCAAGCGCCGCCTCTTCGGCAACACCCGCAGCCGCAACTCCCGCCCCCATGGCCGCCACTCATACCGGCACAGCCGACATCACGTGCGAAATGCTCGTTCTCGGCGCTGGTCCCGGTGGTTATTCGGCCGCTTTCCGCGCCGCCGATCTCGGCCTCAAGACCGTCCTCGTCGAACGCTGGGAGGTGCTGGGTGGAGTTTGCCTCAACGTCGGCTGCATCCCATCCAAGGCATTGCTCCACACCGCCGCCGTCATGGATGAAGTCAAGGCCATGTCGGCCCACGGCATCTCGTTTGGCGAACCCGAAATCGACCTCGCCAAACTGCGTACCCACAAGGAAAAGGTCGTCGGCAAACTCACCACCGGGCTCGCCGCCATGGCCAAGATGCGCAAGGTCGAGGTCGTCACCGGAACCGGCCGCTTCCTCGATCCCAACCATGTCGAGGTGACGCTGACCGACGGCTCCGGCAAGAAGGCCGTGAAGTTCGATAAAGCCATCATCGCCGCCGGGTCGGAAGCCGTGAAGCTGCCCTTCATTCCAGAAGACCCACGCATCGTCGATTCGACAGGCGCTCTCGAACTGCGCGAAATCCCCAAGAAGATGCTGGTCATCGGCGGCGGCATCATCGGGCTCGAAATGGCCACCGTATATTCGACACTCGGCACGCGTCTCGATTGCGTCGAAATGCTCGATGGCCTCATGCCGGGAGCCGACCGCGATCTCGTCAAGGTCTGGGAGAAGGTCAACGCGAAGCGTTTCGACAAGATCATGCTCAAGACAAGGACTGTTGCAGTGGAAGCCAGCACGGACGGTATCCACGTCACCTTCGAAGGTGATCAAGCGCCCGATGAGCCTCAGGTCTACGACATGGTCCTCGTCGCCGTCGGCCGTTCTCCTAACGGCAAGCTGATCGCGGCCGAAAAGGCTGGTGTAGCCGTCACCGAACGCGGCTTCATCGAAGTCGATAAACGGATGCGCACCAACGTCGCCCACATATTCGCCATCGGCGACGTCGTCGGCCAGCCGATGCTGGCGCACAAGGCCGTACACGAGGCCCACGTCGCCGCCGAAGCCGCGAGCGGCCACAAGGCCTCCTTCGACGCCCGCCAGATCCCTTCCGTCGCCTACACCGATCCGGAAATCGCCTGGGCCGGCCTCACCGAAACGGAGGCCAAGGCCAGCGGCGTCAAATACAGCAAGGCCGTCTTCCCCTGGGCAGCCTCGGGCCGCGCCATCGCCAACGGCCGCGACGAAGGCTTCACCAAGCTTCTGTTCGACGACGAAACCCACCGCTGCATCGGCGGCGCCATTGTCGGCACGCATGCCGGCGATCTCATCGGTGAAGTCTGCCTTGCCGTCGAGATGGGCGCGGACGCTGTCGACATCGGCAAGACCATCCACCCGCACCCGACGCTTGCTGAATCCGTCGGCATGGCCGCCGAGGTCTTCGAGGGCGTCTGCACCGACCTTCCGCCCGTGAAGAAGAAGTAGCGCTGGTCCCGCGCTACAAGCTGGGGTCGATGGTGACCGTCAGCACGGACGAATACGTGCCGGCAATGATCGGCTGCCCCGCAAGCAAGTTGACGTCGACGGTGATCGTTGCGCCCGACACCGCGCCGGTGACGACATTCGTTCCCGCAGAAGTCACCTGCGTGGTGAAGTTCGAGTTGAGCGCTGCCGATGCCGCCCCGAACTGCGCGATCGCCAGATAATTGATCTCGTTGTCGAAGCCTGCGACCGTCCCCGTCGTCGGCGTCGGCGCCATAGGAGAACCGGTCAGGCGGATCCGCGACGGCGCCGAGCAGGATACGCCATTGAACGTCGAGCGCAGAATGAAACCAGGATTGGGCAATCCCGCGCTGATCGCCGGCGTGAAGTTGAGATTAGACGTGTCGGGGGCCGGCAGCGTACAGCCCGACGTGATGGAAGCGTTCACCGTGAAGACGTGCTCGTCCAGCGCCTCGGACGGCGCCCCCAGGACGAGTTCGTAGATGCCGACTGTAACGGTGCTGTCGGTGTAGTTCCCTGCCGTCGCGCTCGTCTGGCCGGCTAGAATGCGAATCCTGACCGACACGACGACGGTTCCGCCCGGAGCAATTGTGAGGTCGATGCGATTAGCCGGCTGCGGACTAGCAAACGCCGCAAACCCCGCCGTCTGGACGAGGGTCGCTCCCGACGTCGACTCGATGGAATATTCGAGAGTAGCAGCCCCGTTCGTCATCGTCGCCGGTAACGACGAACGCGTGAATGACAAGGCAAGATCGCAAGTCGCGCCGGCATTGGTCCGCGGATTGGCAATCGTCACTGTAAACGTGTGGATCTGATCGGCCACCGCCGAGGTGCTGTAGGCCGGCGTAACCGTCGTGCTGGTCCCGCTGGAAATGAACGTCGCATTTCCGCCATTCTGCGTGCAGAACGCCAAAGCCGGTGCGCTGGCAGCGACAACTGAAATAATCGCCAAGAACAGCCGGAAGATTTCTCTAATCGCAAGTTGCGCCATCATGTCCGCCCCGTCGGCTTAAGCTTTCCAGTCCGCAGCAGGCCTTCAGTCCCCTCGGGGATCTCAAGCTCGAACACAGTCGCCTGACTTTCCGTCGCCACTTCGAGTACCCACCTTCCAGCCGACAGGCCTTCGGCAGCAAACTTGCCCGAAGCGTTGGTAAAGAACTCGACCCGGCGATCAGGATCGTCCGCGCGGTAGGCTTCGCCCATCACCAGCCCGACCGCTTCGCCGTTGGTGTTCTCCAGCGTTCCATACACCGTCACCGAGTGATCCGAACCAACTTCGAGGGCATGGCCGCTCTGATAGGACGGCCTGAGATCGAAGGCACCCGCCCCCAGGCTGTAGCCGATCGGCAGGTCGGCAACATCGATCGGCAGTGTCGAGTCCGTATAGACCGGGATCTGCGAAACCAGGGCGGGGCCGAACTCGTCGGCCTGCGCCCGCACCACGTCGCCGTTGCGCACTTCCACCACTTTTCCGGCAAGACTCTCATGAGGATGCACGATTGCGAACGCGTCGCCGCGGATCGGCGCTCCCACCGCGAACTTGCCGTCGGCGAAGGCGATCGCTGTTCCCACACGCAGGCTGGATCGCTGATCTTCGGGCGTTGAAGTGAGTTCGTTCCATGAGAAGTCGTCGAGGCCGGCGCGGTGCAGCACCTGCACCTCGGCGCGGTTGCCATAGTAGGTCGCCGACGCCGTCGCTGCACCGCTGCTTTCGTAACCGTAGCGCTGGACGTCGACACTCGTTGCCCAGCGGCCTATCCCCTGGCCGGAATCGCGATTGGCGCTGACTGTCAGCGTGTCGTTGAGCGTATCGTAGGTCGAGGAGATCCGCGTGGACGAGTCGGGCCGCAGGTAGACGCGCGCCGATATCCGGAACTCGCCGCCATCCTCAATGCCGGATCGCAGCGGGTCGGAGTAGAAGTATTCGTTCGAGTAACCGGCTGTGAGGCTGGCCGATGCGATCCCAAAGCCGGTCGACAAGGTCAGATCCGCGCCGTAACGGTCCCTGTTGAACGTATAGGGCGAGAAGATCTCGGGATCGTCCGCTGCGACCTGGTAGCGTCCCGCCACGGTGGCCGTCAGGTTCGGCGTCAGCATCGTCGTGTAGTTGGCGGAGGCGCGCATCGAATAGGGGTACTGCGGATAGATTATATCGCCCTCGGCAAGAAGGTAATCGCCGGGCTTGCGGAAGTTGTCGCTCTGATAGTTTGCGGTCAGATACAGGCTGTCGCTCAGGCCCGTCAGCATCGATACCGGCCCTTTGAAATTCGACAAAGCCCACGTGGCCGAAGCCGCATAGCCGACGCCTGATTCGCTGGAACTCAACGTACCTTCCAGCCCGAAAGCACCCCAGGCGGTGGCGCGAAAGACGCCGACGCCGCCCATCAGCGCGCGCGCATCCGACTGCATGTGAGCTTCCCCCGTCATCTCGTTCGAGAGCCCATAACGAACGAATCCGGTTCCGAAATAATCGTCCTCGCGGTATTGGCGTTCGTTATCAACGAGCGTCGAGGCGACGCCGCCGGCAGCCGACCACTCGCTCTGTCCGGCGGCCAGGAGATTATGGTCGAAGAACTGCGAGAAGCTGATGCTTTCCTTAACTCCGGTATCGTCCGTGATGATCAGTTCGACTTCGTTGGCGCCGACGCCAAGCGGCAGATCGCGCAGGTTGTAGCCTCCCGGCCGCAGATCGAAACGCCGCAGGATCGCCCCGTTGACCAGAACTTCCACTTGCGAGGGCCGCGAGATCTGGAAGGAACTACTGCCGGTTGGCCGCAAGTTCTCTCCAGGTGCAAGTTTACGGTTCGACTTTTCAACCACGGCGCCGAGCAGCGAAGGCGAGTTCTGCATTCCTGTCGCCAGGGTATTTGCATCCCCGAGCTGCACCCGGATGCGGTCTTCCGGCCGGTCGTAGACGATCCTCGTCGACCGGCGCTTGAAGCCATCGTTGTGCTGGTAGAAGCAGTAGGCCTCGATCGGGCAGGTGCTGGGATCGACGGCGCCCTCGTAGGCAACTTCGTTCTCGATGACGAATCCACCCGCCCGCATCACGCCCTGCAGGTCGAACCGGAGACCCGTCTCGCTTTCGCCAGATCGGCTGGACCCGGCATCCCACACTTGGTCCACGCCCATCAGGATGTTGAGATAGGCTGAGAACTCGGAGACAGCGGCGGCGGCCGCGCTTGACTGCCGGCGCGCATGCCCGCCGAGACTGAGGTCCGTCTCGCCGCGCTGCTCGAGGTCGGGCAGGAAGTTCAGCTCCAGGAGCCCGCGATCGAATTGGAGGTTGAACCCGGCCGCGCGCAGGTCCTCCAGCCTCACCTCATGGCCGTTTATCGCGGCGAGGCGGGCAAGCGCCACATCATCGACGGTGTCCTTGAGGATCTCACCAAGCTGGGATTTGGACAGGCTGATTTGATCGTCGGCTTCGATACGCAGGTTGGCTTCGCCGAGAAGCGTGGCCCCATCCTTGACCGGGACCGGCAATTGGATTGCCCGCCCTGTCGTGTTGAGTCGACTGCTGTCGCCATCGACCGCGGTGCTGTCCGGAGCAGCCGTTTCCTCCGCCTCGACAGCAACAGCCTCCACGGCCGCCGCTCCATATGCGGCGAGCAAGATCGCGAGGACAAAGAACACCCGCAGAACATAGACGTCAACGCAAAGCCGCCCGGCGTCCACCAGGCGCGCCTTTTGCGTGCGTCTCGCTCTCTCGTTCAAATGACCCTCGAATCCAACCGGCGGGACGATGCCTGCCGGCTTCTAAGTCACCTCCGCGAAGGGTCGAACGCGAGACTTGCCCTGATGCGGCGTGCATTGTCTGGAATTGGGAAAGGCAACACGAACTTGCGTCGCGAGCCAGGCTGCACGAGACCGATCCCGACCTTCTGCTCCAACTGGCCTGGGGGCAGGGTCAGATCCCAACCTTCGCCCGCCAGTCGCAGGGTGCTCCGCGTGAACAGCGCATGCGTGCGCGACGGGTTCTGCACGGTCACCATCGGAAAGCGACGGCCGGACTGGTCAGTGACGATATCGGTTGCCACCAGATCGAGTTGCGCTTGGCTTTTCGGCGGCGCCACGTTGACGAGCACCCCAAAGCTGACGGCCACCTGAAGACCGCTGTGCCCCTTCGGCATGCGCACCGGGATCTGGGAAATGTTGACGATGTAGCTCTGGCTCTCGGCAAGCATCGGTTCGCCGACCCACTGCAACCGGAACACCTGCGTACCGCCTGCCGGGATCAGCGCCTGGGCGGGAAAAACAAGGAAGTCTTCGCCGGCTTTGACGTTCTTGCGGCGGCCGTTCTCGTCCAGCTTGAACTTGTCGACGGTGACCTCGATCGGTAACGGTACGCTTTCGGTATTCTGCACCACGATCTGGCTGCGCCCCGCCCGTCCAACTGAAACGAGTTCGACGTGCGTCGGCGAAACGCTGAAGGCCAGTGCTCCACGCACGGGAACGCCTCCAACCCAGAACACGGCGGCAAGCAGCAGCGCGGTCGCTGCGCAAACCCATCGGCCGCCCCGTGCGGACCCGTGCGTACCGAAACGCGTCATTGAGAATTTCCCCCATGCGTGCGAAAGCGGCATGCACGGAGCCGCTCGAGCTTCCGTCCCGACCGCAAGGCTGCGACTATTGCGGTGTGATGGAAAGGCGCAGGGTATCCTGATAGACACCTTCCACCAGCGGGTCGGTATTGCCTATCGGCGTGATCGAGACGACGATGTTTGCTGAACCGGGTGTCGCACGGGTTGTTGAACCGAGAGATTCGGGACCCGACGCAGTTGCCGTCGTCGCGGTGCTCCCCGCTGAGATCGTTGCGAAGCCTGAAGTCGACGCCGTGTAGTTGATGACGTTTTCGAAGTTCAAGGCCGATGCGGACGCGGTCGTCATCGCACCGTTCTGGGACTCAAGCGAGATGTCGGTGGCCTTGTTGCAGATGACGGCATAGGTCCGGTCCGTCTGCGTCGCGGTGATGAAACCTGCCGTGACGAGCGAATCGAGGTTGACCGTGTCGGCCGTTGGCGTCAGCGAACCGCCGATTCTGCAGAACCCGGCCACGGTCGCCGTGAGATTGATATCCTGGTCTGTCGCCATGGCTGAACCGGCGCCAGCAACCAGAACCGCCGCAAGCGCGGCCGCCTTTCTGTTGAGTTTCATGTCCCGAACCCTCTACGAATCCTGCTCGCGGCTGAAATCGCCGCGTCAACTCCTCAAGATTAGCTAGGAGAGTTTAATCGAGTCTTAATAGGTGTACGGATTTTGGACAGCCTTGGCCCAAGCACCCTGGCAAAGCCCCGAAAGCACGGACGCCAGCAGCCGGCCGGGACGATGGCCGCCGGCTCGGATTTCACTTCACTACGATCGGCTTCAGACAGGCGCGACATCGGTAGCGATGCCTCGACACACTCACCGCAGCGCGTCGATCGTGGCCTTGTCAGGCTCGCCTGACTGGAACGGTTCCTTCTGTTCCTGAAATTTATTGAGGGCCTTGATCGTCTCCGAATCGTATTGGCCGGTCGGATCGACATCGCGGAATCCGGCATTTCGCAGCAGCAACTGGAGGCTTTTCGCGGTAATCCCTCCTCTTCCCCAGCGGCCGAAAGACCGCACGCAGACAGGTGAAGATGCGTTCGCGCAAGCCGTCCGACACCACCAGGATCGCCCAGAAGAGAACGGCGACGGCGATGCCGGCCGGCGTCACAACCTTTTCAATTGGGATGCCGAATTGAAGCTCTTTGCCTTCGATGAGTGTGGAATCGATATTGGCGAAGGCCATTGCAATGAGCGGCACCAGCGGCAGGACCAGGGCCAACGCCATGACGGCTCTTGGAAACCGGACAAACGTCGCCCGTCGCGGTTCAGGAGCAGCCTCAATCAACAGGACGCTGCATCCAACAAGAGCAACGACCAAAACGACGGTGCCGACGGCCCAGCAGACAACCTCGATCAGAAGCGTATCATTTGTCGATTCGCGGACCGCACGAAAAATCTCGTGGCTTTGCCCCGGTATCGCGACGATCGCTGCCGCCAACAGCGCAACGAGAATTGGCGCCCGTATCGTGCCGAGCGCACTGACTAAGACATGCATCTCCCACCGATCCTCCAAAAACTGGAAGGTGTAATGGCGCAAACCTAGTGGTTGTTTCCGACTGGATTGCCCCCCCGTTTGATTAAGTTACAACGCAACTTTTCCGTATGCCAGTCGGCCACCGACATTGATCAGGACGAGACGACAGGTGCACCGATGAAGTTGATGCCGGCGTCAGAAAACCCCAGTGATCAGTGGAGTGGGAAAGGTCAGTGGAACCTGTCATGAAGGATCAGGTCGCTGGCTTTCTCGCCAATCATGATCGTGGGGGCATTGGTGTTGCCGCTGACAAGCGTCGGCATGATTGAAGCGTCCGCAATGCGCAACCCCGACAGGCCGCGCACACGCAAACGGTCGTCGACGACAGCCAGCGGGTCCGTGCCCATTCGGCACGTCGAAGTCGGATGGTAGATGGACTGCCCCATGCTCCGGGCGGCGTCGAGCAGTTGATCGTAGGTATGCGGGTCGCCCGCCGGCATATGCTCGCGAACGATGAACGGGCTCAGTGCCTTGGTCCTGGTCATCGCGCGGGCAAACTCGACCGCCCGCACCGCACAATCCTGGTCGCCTTTTGTCGAGAGATAGTTCGGTACGATCTTTGGATGATCGTCCGCTCTCGGTGTCCTGATATGCACGTGCCCGCGACTTTCGGGACGCAGCTGGCAGACCGACGAGGTTATGCCGGAAAACGGATGCATGACGATGCCGGGCTTTTCGGCGCTCAGCGGCTGGAAGTGGAATTGGATGTCAGGGGTCTCCAGCACATCCATCGTCCGCGCGAACACGCATACCTGGCTCGCGCCCATGCTCATCGGGCCGGTACGCGTCAGCACGTATTGCATGCCGATCCCCATCCGATGGAAAAAGTTATTGATCGCATCGTTGAGGGTCGGCACGTTGACCTCGTAGACGAGCCTGATCTGGAGGTGATCCTGCAGGCACTCGCCGACGCCCGGCATCTCGTGGCGGACTTCAATGCCTGCCGCCTTCAGGACATCGCCTTTCCCGATGCCGGAGAGTTCCATGATCTGCGGCGAACCGAGCGCGCCCGCCGACAAGACGACTTCGCCACCCTCGCTCAGGAATGCCGACTGAAGCGTACCCTTGCGGAGATACTCGACGCCGCTGATGCAGTGCGGATCGTCGATGGCAAACACCAGCCTCTGGGTGTGGGCACGCGTGACGATATGGAGATTGCGACGGTTGCGCACCGGGTGCACGAACGCGCGGGCAGCCGAGCAGCGGAAGCCGTTTTTCGCCGTCTGCGGAAAGTAATCGACGCCTTCCTGCACAGGCCCGTTGACGTCGTTGGTGCGCGGCACGCCCATCTCGACAGCGGCGGCAATGAACGCTTCCGAGATTCTGCTCTTGGCTCGCGTCGTGATGACCGACAAGCCGCCGCCGGCACCGTGATATTCGCTCTCCCCGCGCTCGAAATTCTCCGAACGCCTGAACAGCGGCAGCACGTCGTCGAAACTCCAGCCCCGGTTCCCGAGTTGCGCCCAGGTGTCGTAGTCCTGGCGCTGCCCGCGAACATAGAGCATGCCGTTGATCGAGCTGGAGCCGCCAAGTGTTTTGCCGCGTGGCCAATCGATGGAGCGCCCGTTGAGCCCCGGGTCGGGTTCGGTCTTGTAGCACCAGTCCGTATTGCGGTTGTGCAGCGTCTTGAAGTAGCCGACCGGGACATGTATCCAGGGATTGAGATCCCAGCCGCCAGCCTCGAGGAGAAGAACACGGATATCAGGATCGGCAGAAAGGCGGTTGGCCAGAACGCAACCGGCCGACCCTGCGCCCACGACGATGTAATCGTATCGGTTGTCGCCATGATCCATCGTGAGTCTCCTCCTTCGAGTCCTCTCGTCGACGGCAACAGAATTGAACTGCACCGTCTTCTATTCGAAACCCGGTGCACGCCTTGTAGCGACCGCCGGGATTTCTCTAGTGTCCCTTTGTCTCCGAATTTCGCTCGAGTGGTTGCCGCAGGTGGTAGCGAACTTCTGAATCATCACACTAGTGTTCTGGATCTAACGCTTGATACCCGGGCGAAGGTCGTCAAGCGTTAGTGAATCCAGAACACAAACAAGAGTTTGCCTAGCGTTCCGGCGGAGGCGCTTGGGAACCAAGCGTCGGAATCGGGACACTAGGTGGAAGCGGTTGCCGACGAAGTCGCAAGGAGCCGAGCTGACGACTGGCTACATGAACGTGGTCAGCCACAGCGACAGTCCGGGCCATGCCGCCACCAGCAGCCAAACCGCCAGCAAGCTGAACAGGTAGGGTAAGACGAACCTGACGAGTTGCAGGTATGGCAGCCCCGTCACGCTCGAGGCGACATAGAGGTTGAGGCCGTAGGGCGGAGTTATGAAACCGATGGAAGCGCCGACGAGAAAGATGACCGCGAAGTGAATGGGATCAACGCCGATGTGGGCCGCGATAGGGGCGAGAATGGGCGCCAGGATGACAGTCACCGGCAGGCTTTCGAGGATCGTTCCTGCGACCAGGACGATCGCCATGCACGCGCCGAGGGTGACATAGTATTCTCCGCCGAGCCCGAGGATGAACCCGCGAATCACGGTCTCGGCCCCAAGCAGCGAGAAGATCTGCTGCATAACGATGGAGATCGCAATCAGCGGCGCGAGTAACCCGGTGATCTGCCCGGAACTCATGAGAATCGAAGGCAAGTCGGTGACCCTGATTTCGCGGGTGATGAGGATGCCCGAGAGCATGCAGTAGCCGACGGTTATCGCGGCCGCTTCCGTCGGCGAGAAGATGCCCGAATAGATGCCGAACAAAACGATGAAGATTGCAAGGAAACCAAGGTAGGCCTTCATGCCGGCCTTCAATGTTTCCTTTAGCAGGAACGGGCTGCGGTGGCCCCATCCGTTTTTCTTGGCATAGTAGAAGGCCACCACCTGCATGGCGATGATCATCAGGATGCCTGGCAGCATGCCGGCCATGAACAATACGCCGATCGGCAGGTTCATGAGGAAGCCGTAGACAATGAAGATGACGCTCGGCGGGATGATGATCCCGACCACGCCGCCCGAAGCAATTGTCGCAGCCGCGAAGCGGGCGTCATAGCCCTCATCCTTCATCTGCGGCGCCATGATCCTGCCGATCGTCGCCGTCGTCGCCGCGTTCGAACCGGAAATGGCTGCAAACAACCCGCAGGCGCCGAGGGTCGAAATGGCCATGCCGCCGGAAGCCCAGCTCAGGGCAGCGCGCGAGAAATCGGTCAGCCGCCGCGCTATTCCAGCCGCTGCAATCATATCGCCGGTGAGGATGAACAGCGGCAATGCCAGCAGCCCGAAGAAGTTCAGCCCCTCAAACAACGTCGTCGGGATGTTCGACATCGTGAAGCCGATCGCCTGGCTAGCCAGCACAATCCAGACACCGAGGACCAGGAAGACGGGCACGCCGATCAGGAACAGAACGGTAGAGAGGACAGACGCGAGAACGACGAGCGCTGTGACGTCCATTGCTTTGCCCCCTAGCCCGCGCCGATTGTGGCGTGAAGAATGAAGGGCTGTTTGCGCCCGTAGCGACGGATGTCCTGTATGATATTCTGAAGGCAGCGGATGATGAGCAGACTCCAGCCGACAGGCAGTGCGCAATAAAACCACCACTGCATTACGTCGTCGGTTCCCGGCACGATCGCATAATTGTCGCGGAGCAATTCAACCAGGTTGATCGAGTGGTAGATGACCATGCATGCGAATGCGATCCAAAGCAGATGGTCGAGCAGCACGCAGAAGAATTGAACGGTGTAGGGAAACCTTGAGCGAAATTCGGTGAACGCCAGATGGCTGCGGAGACGGACGTTGTAGGAAGCGCCGAGGTATGTCACCCAGATGAAAAGGTAGATTGGGATCGTCGAAGACCACGGGGCCTGCTGCTTGAAGATGAACCGGTCGACGACAGCCCAGACGATGATGAGCGCCATCGTGCCGTAGGCGGTGATCATCAAGACCCGCTCGACGTTGCGGTCGATCCAGCCAAGAATGGTCGAAACGGCGTTCATACTCGACTCCCCCGAAGATGCTCGATTTTCCGCAAGCAATCATGGAGGAAGCGCAGCCGGGCCGGGCAGCACTTCCTCTCTCGATCGACTCGTAGTCGCTGGTTTAGCCTTTCCACCAGCGCTGCGGCGGAACGTTTACCGGATTGGTATCTGCAGGAATTTCACGCGCAATATCGTAGATCGTCTTATAGACGTCCTGCCCGCCCGACCACTTGTTGAGCCGCTCGCGCCAGTCGTTCCATGGATCCGGCTTGAACTCAGGCGAGCACATTTCTTCGGTTCGCTTGAGTTCCGCATCCGACAGCGTGGCGACCTTGACGCCGAACTTGTCAAACAGCGTCCCGGGCCGAGGCGGCGTTGTGGCGCCGACGATATTCACGAGTGCCGCTTCATGCGCGCCTTGCACGTGAACCTGCGCCGTATAGGCCGATTCCATGACTGCTTCCTGGAGCGCGGGCTCGAGTTTGTTGAACGCATCGGCGTTCATCGCGGTATGTTCGGTGCCGCAGAAGAAGCGAAGGTCGACGGCCTGGCCGAGAACCGGCGACATGTTGGCGTAACCGGCAGCACCCATCCACGTTTCAGCACCGTCGATCAGGCCCTGACGCAAACCATCGAGTGTTTCTTCCCACGCGATCGGCACGGGGTTCAGGTTGAGGAGCTGCATGGCGATACGGCCAAGCTGCGTACCCGTCACGCGGTTCTTGGTGCCCGAAAGATCCTCGATCTTGGTCACCACCGGCTTGTCGGCCCACTTCTTGCCAAGCATGAGGCCGCGCAACTCGCAGTGCGTGAACAGGAACTTGATCTTGTGGCGCGCCTCGAGCGGCTCGCGAAAGACCTTATTGCTCTTGGGGCTGTAGAAGAAGTGGTACTGTGCGGCACGGCTGGGGAACATATAGGCGAAGTCGAGCACGTTATAATACGGTGCGTTCCCCGCGGAGTTCTGTGTTGAAGCCGAGAACACCTGGACGATGTCCTGTTGGGTTTTCTGCACGCAGTCGAGCTGGCCGCAGATCTGGTTGCTGCCGATGAATTCGACTTTGATCTCGCCGTCAGTGCGATCCTCGAGGTCCTGGGCGAAGAACAACTGCCCGGATTTCTGGATGTTCAAGTTGTTTTCGTTGAAGCCTGAAGCTCCGAATTTCCATGTATGCTTGGCGGGTTTTTTGGCGCGTTTGGCCGCTTTTTCCTCGGCCGCCGCTGCCAGCGTGCCAAGCGTTACGGTCCCCGACATGCCCCCCAGAGCAAGAAGCGTCGTCGTCCATCCATAGCGGGTTGCCAGCCTGCCCAGATCGCGTCGGCTGATGTCGTACTTCTTATCGTCCATGGTTGCTTCTCCCTAAGGTCCAGTCGCAAGAAACCCCGGAACCCGAGGCAACGGGTTCCACACAATCGACGTCCTTATTCAAATAATCTCATTATTTGAGATGTTATGTCTCGAATAATGAGATAGAATGACTGCGTCAAGCACTATCTTGCCTGCACTGCACAAATACGGCGCTGCAACGCGGCAAGGGCGGAGGTTGTCTGGGCGGATGCGCTGAGGCGGTTTGCAAACCCGGCACGCAATTGCTAGGCGGATCGCAGCGTTGAGTTTACAGCGATCTTCACAGCGGCCAAACACGAGCCAAGAAAAAAATGGATTCGAAAACGTCCACCTTGCATCCGGAAAGAGACACAGGCTCGGTTGTCTTTCGCAGCCTCAACCTGATTTCCGCGATTGCCCGGGCCGGTAGGCCGCTTGCCCCACCAGAGCTGGCGGTCATTCTCGATCTGCCAAAACCGACAGTTCATCGAATCTGTGTGAACCTTGAGAGCGAGGGTTACCTTGCGCGCGAACCGGGGGGCCGGAAATTCGGGATAGGCCCGCGCTTGTTCTCCCTCGGTCTGGCCGTCGTCCGCTCCGGGTTAAGCGCGGAACGCCATGCGATATTGAAGAAGCTCGTCGATGACATTGGTGAAACCTGCAACTTCACGGCGCCGGTTCGCGACGAAGTCTACTACCTCGATCGTGTCGAGGCGCGCTGGCCGCTTCGGCTGTATCTGGAGCCTGGCTCTCGCGTGCCGATGCACTGCACGTCGAGCGGCAAACTCTTTCTGGCCGACATGTCTCCAGTCAGGCGAAAGCGCATTCTTTCGTTGACTGGAATGCCAGCACTCACCACGAACACCATCACGACGCTTGATGACCTGGAAGAGGAACTCAAGACGATCTCCGAGACCGGTTACAGTGTTGATAGGCAGGAATTCCTGATGGGCCTGGTGGCGATCGCCGTACCGATCCGCAACGCCCGCAATACGGTAATTGCGGCTCTTGCATGCCATGGCCCAATCGGACGTTTCAGTCTGGAACGCGCGATCGAGGAGTTGCCGAGGCTGCGGGCGGCGGCCAGTCAGATCGAGATGACAATTCATCCCGGCCACTAGTGTAGCGCACCTGACGTTTGGTACCCGCTTGCGGCTGGCCCGAGGATTGGCGTGCAGGCTCAGCCATGCTCGCCGGGCAAAGAGTTGCACCTGAAGTACTGACATTTCCAATGCAATCGGTCGAACCTAAACGGCGCGTCATTAGCCTGATTTTTCTTCCAGAAACCTGATGACATCTTCGATGGTCTGGAAACGCTCGGCAGCATCCAGAGGGATTTCACAATTGAACTCGTCTTCAAATGCCATCACAAGTTCAATCGTATCATGACTGTCGGCCCCAAGATCATTCGCGAAAGACGCCTTCTCGGGCACGCTGTCTGCTGCGATACGGAGATGCTTGGCGACAATCTTCTTCACGCGTTCCGAGATATCGCCCATTCGAAATTTCCCTTTTAATAAATCGAGTGCACCAAAAGGCCATTTGGCGCGAAAATGCCGTAAGCTATGACTGCTGTCTGTGAGCGGAGCGAGATAGCGATATCGGGCCAGCGCAACGAGACACTCGGCGATGATCCCAAAAGTTGCCCCACCCCAATACCCTTCCTGTGCAACGCAGCTTTAAAGCGATTCCGGATACATACGGCCAGCTTGACGCTTTGCATAGGGCACGTGGCGCAGCGAAACAAAGCCTCTCGTCCATAAAGTATTCTGAGTCTATCAAGCTTTCGCGGAGAACGACGCTGGCTAATCGCCGACGCACCGCCCGGAGGGCCAAGGCCATGCTGAAACCCTACTTAGCCATCACCGTCATGCAAATGGAAACAGACCGGGTAGACGGTTAGAGAGCTGCTGGAATGGAATCCAGGAGAAAGTATCGCATGAGCCCCCAGGCTTGTTGCATCCGATGCATTTATTCTACCTTTGGTTGCTTTAATTATTTACGCAACCATTTGATTCTGATTGACTTTTCGGGTCAGCCCGTCAAGTTTGGCGGCCGTTAGTTGCTCTCGAAGCGCGGTGCACAGCAGCACTTAGTTTAATCTCGTGGATCCGTTTTCATTTCAGCCAGACGCTCAAGCTCTATAGCGACGACGAATGGCCGCCTCCCCCCTTAATTGGGTCCCGGAATTAATTGAGCGACAGATGTTTACATTCGGTGCTGGAAGAAGTGCAACCGCCAAACTCGCCTACAAAACCTCACTCAGAAACGTTTTCTTCACTACAGCTGAGACTGCATACCGGTGGCCAGCCTAGATGCAAGCCAATCCGTCCCCCTCAGCCATCGCTCTTTCAAGGCTCAAGGCCAAGCCCGTCGTAAACACCGACGTGGTGCTGACCTCGTGCGTTCAAAACGAGGCGCTGAGGCTCCCCTGGTTTCTCAACTATTACCGGCGACTCGGCATCGATCGATTTCTTATTGTCGACCATGAGTCGAATGATGCGACTGCAAGCTTCCTGGATAGCCAGGAAGACGTGCTGCGTTTTTGCGCTTCTGGAAGCTACAGCGATAGCATGCACGGGATAGATTGGACCAACAGCGTTACCTCGACGTATTCTCCGAACTGCTGGGTGTTGACTGTCGACGCAGACGAGTTCCTCGTCTATCCGAACTGCGAAGAGCTCCAGATTAGGGCGCTGGCAAGTTACCTCGAATCCCGGTCGGCAACAGCAATGCGCGCGCCCCTCTTGGACATGTACCAGGAAGGCGCTCTAAACAATGTCCGCTATGAACCCGGCGACGATATTCTTGCAGCATTTCCCTACTTTGATCACGTCGGATACGAGACGGAAACCTACGAAAATTTCGATTATATCGTCCAAGGAGGGCCAAGGCAGCGGGTATTTTGGGATAATGCGGAGCTGCCATATCCGCCACCGCACCTGATGAAGATTCCATTTGTTAAGTGGAACCGGCGTTTCCGCTATACACACTCCACCCACAAGATCTTCGGGCGAACCGTCGGGGAGATTTCGGGACTCCTCCTTCATTTTAAGTTTACGCCCCAGTTCTACAAGCGTGTTTCCCAAGAAGTCGAACGCGCAGAGCATTTCGATGGCGCGCGTGAATACAAGGCGTACCGCGCGGCTCTGGAGCGCGACCCCGAGTTGCTGGTCATCCAAAATGGCTCGAAAAGATTTGAAAACTCGAGGCAACTCGTCGAGTTGGGGCTGATGCGTCAACCGTCGGACTTCATGACGAACGCGACAGACAGCCTCCAACAAGCCGAAACCTCGCATGTTCCCGAATTCGCAGAGGAAGCGGCCGGTTATTTTGAGCCCGATTTCTCTGGCAAACAATGGCGCGAGTTTGAGCACTTCGATGAAGCGTGGAAAGCCCGGATCGGGCAGATGTCAAACTTCATCAAGCACGGCGCCAGCGTTCTGGATCTAGGTTGCGGTCCGATGTGGCTGAAGGACATCCGACCGGACTTACAGTACGCGGGCGTCGATTACTGCCGGCGCAGCGATGATTCGTTGATTGCCGATTTCAACAGAGGCGAATTCCCGCAAACCAAGTCCAGTTACGCATTTTTGAGTGGCATCCTTGAGTACGTGCAGGATGTCCCATGGTTTATCGAGCGGGTCTGCACCACCTCGGAGGTCTGCATACTCTCCTATTGCCTGCGTGGCACCCATCCGGACATTTCCGCAAGGCGGCAGTTGGGCTGGGTTAACGATCTGACGTTGAACGAGATTGAGAATTTGTTCGCCGCGCACTCGTTTCTACTCGTCGCAGAAGACATGACCGCTACCCGCAATAAGATACTTGTCTTTGCGCGCGATGACGCAAAGGAACAGCGGCTGCCGGCGGTCGTGCCGAGCGGAGAAGACGCGTTCCCCAAGTCGGAATTGGAGCGCATTAATCAGCGAAAATGGGTACTTGGGCATGCGAAGAAGTGGGGAGTTGGCGCAGAGCTGGGCGTATTCAGAGGGCATTTTTCCCAGCTGCTTGCGCGTACGGCGCTTCCCAAGAAGCTTTTCCTGGTGGATTTGTGGACGAAGCAGGGCGAGTGGTTCGATCTGGGTGAAATTCCCGTTACGAATTATAATAAGCTGACGACACGGCAGGCGATGGAAGATGCGATGCGCCGACTGGAGCCGTTCAAACGCGTGTTCGATATTGAATTCCGGGAAGAAACGTCGCTTGAGTTCCTCGACGGCTTGGCGCGAAACGGAACGACACTGGATTACAGCTACGTCGATACCTGCCATCAATATGATCAGATCCTCGCGGAACTGCATGGTATTGATCGCGTCCTTGCGCCTCACGGAGTTATTCTGGGTGACAATTGGCACCCCTCAAAGCACGCGGCTTTTCATGGTGTTTATCGTGCCGTGCAGGAGTTCTGTCGCAACAAGGACTACCAGATAGTGGCCTGCGGTCCTGCGCTACAATGGTGCGTGCAACGTCGGCTTAAATACTGAGTGTCGATTGGGTTGGAGTGATAAACCAGTTCAGCCAGTCACACTCAGCCGGCCAAGGCGACAAACCGAAAAGTCTTCCGTCAAGGCAATAGGCGAGTGTAAGTCGGCTCTTGCTGATCTCGCCTCAAAGAAGCTCGCTATAAAGCTTGGTCATGCGCTGTTGAAATTTTTCAGGACTGAACCTCTCAGCCATCAACGCCCCGTTGGCCGACAGCTCTGCAATGAGATCGTCATCGCTGTCGAGCTGCCGTATCCCGTGGGCGATCGCATCGATATCGTAGGGGTCGACGAGCAGTGCGCCGTCACCGGCTATCTCGGGAAGCGAAGCGACATTCGAAGTCAGCACGGGTGTGCCCAACAGCATCGCTTCGGCTACCGGCAAGCCGAAGCCCTCATAAACCGACGGGTAGAGAAGTGCACGCGCACCCCGGATCAAATCCACGATGTCCTGAAGCGGTAGGTAGGACAGCCTGCGGACCTTGCGTCTCGGCGTAATGGTGCCGTCTTGGGCGGTGTAGCTCAAAAAGCGTTCGGAACCGATCCGCTCAAGGTCCGCCTCATACATCCATCCAAGGCCACCCGCCACCGCCAGCGGCCGTTGCGTCCCCGAAGCGGCATACGCATCGATCAGTCTTGAGATGTTCTTTTTCGGCTCAATCGCCCCGACGTAGAGATAATAATCCTTGAATTCGAGATCGTGGTGTTCCCGTAGGGATTGTCTCAACTGCGCCTCGGAACGGTTGACGATTTCATTTGGAAATGCCACCGCCTGATAGGTGTTGGTAATGCGATCGGGCGTTATTCCGGCGAAGTCTACGATGTCCTGACGCGAGAACTCGGACACCGTGACGATGTGGTCCGCAGTCTTGCAAAGGTCGCGGATCATCGAAGCGAAGTATGCCTTGTCGTCGGCCGTCGCGTAAGGCAACCGTAGAGGCACGATATCATGGATCGTATAAACGTTGGGGACGCCCCGGATCCGGATGGGTGCCGGTCTCGTGGCATGAAAGATATCGCAATCCGAGCCGAGCTTTACGGTCAGCCGCGTACCACGGCTGTTGAAGTGCAGCCGCTCGACATCGAAAAGATGGGGAACGGCATGGATCCGCTCGAAGCCCTGCAATACAGCCTCACGACCGACGACGAACCCGCCGCCATTTTCGACCATGCCGGCTTTCATTCCAAAAGGGGCGCCGAACGCGCGCCGTAGCTCAAGGTAGCCCTTGTGCAGCAAATTGTAGTTCCGCGGGCCGTCGAACAAAACGGCCTCTGCAAGCTTTTGATCGGAATGTGGGAGCGTTCGATTGCTGGCGACCAGCGCATCGATACTGTAACCTGCCGAATGCAGCGCCCGCGCTAGTCCACGAGCGTAGGTGGCAATGCCGGTGCCCGAACCCAATAGTAGGTTTTGCGCTTCAAGAAGGACACGCCGACTATTATTATTGCAATTATTCTGCACGGTTGGATAGTCGCCCCTCTACCGTCGACTTTCGACGAACTAGCACACTTGCTCTGGCGTTGACAGAGTATCTTATCGCCCTACAACCATTACTTCAGCAACCGGGATCTCAGACGCGTTTGCGCAACGATTGCGTCAAGCAGAGTCCATGGGACTTGGTCTGCTCAACTTGTTCATCAGAACATCAGGCTTGATTGTGCGTGCCCCACTAGTCGGATTCATCAAAACCTTCATTGCTCAAAAGGCAATCCGGCTCGGCGATTTCCATCGCAGTCATGCGCGCTGGTGGGCAGCGGCCAAAGCTTATCGGCAAGCTGTCCGAATCGATCCGAACCTGAGCGGAATATGGGTGCAGTACGGGCACGCCATGAAGGAACAGGGCGATCTTGAAGCCGCCGAGAAAGCCTATCGCGAGGCGCAAAGGCGGGGGCTCGATGACAGCGATATTCACTTGCAGCTTGGACATCTTCTGAAGCTGCAGAGGCGGAACAGCGCCGCGATCGCGGCTTATGTTGATGCTGTTCGCCGTGACCGCACAAGTGCAGGGGCTCTCCTGGAACTGCAGCGCATGGGCGTAGCGCGCGACGACATTCGAAGTATCCTGAACTGGGATAGGCGGGCCGATACCGATACAGGCAGCAATACGACTGGCCCGGCCCGCTCGCTGGCAATCGACATTAGCGATCTCGCCCACTACGTCGGTCAGTTCCGTCGACCAAGCGGTATTCAGCGAGTACAGCTGGGCATCGCTCGCGCGCTTTTGAACGCCCCCCCCAACGGTGTAGGATTGAACTTCGTTGCTTTCAGCCACGGCTTGCAAGGCTGGGTTGAGATCGATCCAGAGATCCTCGCCCAGATCGCCCATGGCATGTCTCAAGCCCGAGGTAATGATGATAGCACATGGTGCAACGTAACCGGCTCACTGGCAGCACAACTCGTTGCCGGCGATGAATTCTCGTTTACCCAAGGATCGGTGCTGCTCAATCTCGGCTCTTCCTGGGCGCTACCGAATTACTTCCTCGCACTACGGCGAGTTCGCGCGTCAAACGATATAACATTCGTTCATTTCGTACATGATTGCATTCCTGTAATCGCACCTCAGCATTTCGTACCGGAGTTACAACGTGATTTCCGCGAATGGATAACGCGGATACTCACTCACTGTGATGGTCTGGTGGCCAATTCGAACTCGACCGCGAACGATATTCAGCGAGTCGCCCATGTGCTGGGACAAGAGTCACCGGCCATTACTGTTGCACCACTCGATGCAGTTGATACCGCCATCGACCGGCCCGCCTATACGGACCAGCCGAATTTGCCATATCTATCGGAAGTCGGCGTGGAAAATGGAAATTACGTCCTTTTCGTGGGAACGATCGAGCCGCGAAAGAACCATCTCCTCGCATTCGATGCCTGGGAAAAACTGATACGGGAGCGCGGCGCGGTCGATACGCCGCAACTCGTTTGCGTGGGAGGCAGCGGATGGAGAAACACCGCTATCGTATCCCGCTTGCAAGACAGTGAGAAACTGCGCTCAAAGGTAATACTGCTGCAGGGTGTTTCGGATGAAGAACTCGATCAACTGTACTCCGGTTGTCGATTTTCATTGTATCCCAGCCGCTATGAGGGGTGGGGGCTGCCTGTCACCGAATCCCTTGCCAAAGGCAAACTCCCCCTTGTTGCCCGCGTCTCCTCTCTGCCCGAGGCCGGAGGCGACTTCGCCGAATACTTCGATCTCGATGATGACGATGACTTCTTCAGAAAATTAAATCTGTTGATCGACGACGACGCCTACTTGGCCAGCAAGGAATTGGCGATCACCACCGGCTTTCAGCCCAGATCCTGGGCCGAGATCACGCAGCAAATCATCACCTGCGCTCTGTCCACGCCCCTCAAATCCCTCGAAGGCATGGCTTTGCAACGAATGCCTTATGGAACTTTCATCCGGTTCGCACGCGAGCCCTCAGGACTGGCTGCAACGGGCATCGCATCAGGCGAAGGGTTTCGCGTTGGCCAAGGATGGGGGGACCTGGATGAAAACTGCGCTTGGTTTGCAGGCAACGGTGCGGCCATTGTCACATTCCGCACGCCGCCGGAAGCGATAGCCGACCCGGCCGGATGCCGGGTTGCGGCTTTGGTTCGGGCGAACGCACAACCCGCATTGAACGGGGCATTCGGCAACGAAGCCGCCATCTCTTCAATCGGTCTGTCCGTAAAACTAGGCTCCAGGACGTTTGGTCCTTATGTAATCGAGGCGGGGCGGGAGCGGTGGCTTGAAATTCAGATCGAAGCAGACGTGGTGCGCTCAGGCGAACTGAAGTTGGGTTTTGTTGCAGCTTCCCTGGAAGGTGATCGATGCCGCAGCAGTGCGGCAGGTCTTGTGGGAATGTACGTTCATGGGCCAAACGATCGCGACTCCACCGAAAAGTTTTACCGAGGCGTAGCTCTCGACGCAGTGCGATATTCCGGCTTGCCGCAGCGATTGATCCATGAAGAGTTGCAGCTTGCAGACATCAAGAGTCTGCCTGCCATCCTCGTTCATGCGATGGAATCGGAAAGGCCGCACGAATGATCGAACCCAGGGACCACATTTTGCTGGGGGCGCCTGGTGCCCTTGGGTTATGGGTCTTTGACCTTGTCAGGCAGCTTGTCCCGCTATCGCGCTCGAGAAAGCCGGCAACGTTTTTCGTCGAGCGGACAGAGAACATTCCTCCGCTCCCAGCCGGTGCGGAAGGCCGGATTTTACTTTGCCATTACCCGAACGCGCAGATCGTCAAGGCCATAAGTACGAGCCATGCGCAGGTTACATACATTTCCGAACCAGCCCAGCAGGTGGCGGAATTCCTCGTACGGGAAACCGGACGAACGCCGATTGAGGCCGTACGCGTTTGTTCCGCCTCCTATGTTGCCAATCTCGCACTGCGATATCTTGACGACGCCGCCATGATCGAAAGGTCGCTTCCCCGCAGCGCACTGCAGATTGCCTCGTCGCTGTCCGCTCGGTTCGGGCTCGACGAATCTGCAGACGACCGCATGAAATTGGTGGACCGATTTACCGGTGGACGCTCCAACGAACCGTTGGATGTGGCTGTAGATAGCTACAGGGGAACAAAGGCAAAAGACGAGACCGATGCAGCTCAGCACGATTCCGCAAATCTCCAGCATCTCGTGACGAGCATACTTGTTCCCATGCATGATATGGCGTTTGTCGATGCCCCCCCGGCAATCATTTGGCCAGCCGAGTGCTTTTATCTGGCAGACGGACCGGACGCGAAAAAAATGGCGTCTTCAAATGCCTTCATCGAGCTTACCGGACCTTCCCGCATGCTGTTTCACGGCCCGTATTTGCATCTTCCAGCGGCAAAATACCGAGCCGCCATCACGCTTGACGTGCGGGATTTCGCCAACGACAGCATCTTCCGCGTCGACGTTAGTTGCGGGGCGACCAAGGTCGGACACTTTAGGTTGGTTCCTCGCAAACCAGGTCCTGCAATGGCGGAATTCGAATTCGAGGTTGTGGATCCCATCCCGGAAATCCAAACTCAATTGATAGCCGAGCGTGGCGCGATTTTCGGACAGATCAAGCTTGGGCGCTTGATGCTGACGCCGATCACTGCTGCATCCCTGGAACGTCGCACCACTCCCCCGCCCGACGATATCATGCGGGCTTGCGCGCGATAAAAGTGTGTGAGCCGTACTGCCCCGTCCAGCCATCTGCCAAAACCTCGCGCAACTCGAGGCCCGCCGTCGCGATGCTTGAGAAAACATCCTGCATTGGCAATGCATGCATATCGAGAATCGATGGGTCGCTATTAAAGTATTTTTCTATGGAGAATGCGTACCTCAGAGTATGTGTAGGAACTTGGAAATAGGCAACGCCACCGGGGCGAAGTTTCGGCAACAAGGTGCCGAGCATGTACAGAATGACTGGCGGGGGATTATGTTGCAGAACCATCACCGAATACAGCATGTCGAATTCGGGGAGATCAGCAATATCCTGAACCTTCGTCAGAAGGCGGCAGTCGACGTTTTCGATTTCATCTTGTTGCATCGCCTCCTTGCAAATTCGCATGTTGCCTTCGGCAACGTCGACAGCAACGATCGAATCGAAGCGCGTACTTAGATATCGCGTAGCGCGGCCAACGCCACAGCCCAATTCAAGGCAAACCCCTTTGGGCGGGTTGGTGAAGCAGCGGTCCAGTGCGGCGTCAAATAGGGCCATCTCGTTTCTGGCACTGGCCTCGAAGGAATCCTGATGCCGTTCGATAGTGCTCATCCGGTAACGCTCATCCGTCAGCACTGACCAGTACGGCTCAGTTTCTCCAAGCTTCGACCATTGCTTGCGGACGCGCTCGAACAATGCCTGCATGTTGTCCAACGAGGTGTGCGTTTCTATCGATTGGCGCCGGGCTCCGCGACCGACAGCGACAGCGCTGAGGTAACCTGGTGCGCCCAATTTTTCGATATACTCGGTACTGGTGGAGAAGTGCTTCAAGATTTCTTCTGCACTCTCCATTGAAGCAGCAGCTTCCTCGACAACGCTTGTGTTTTCGGGTTCTCTCTCTAGCAGAACACGGTAACCTGCACGGATAATTTCATCTTTCGAAAACATTGTGCCTCGGTCGTTATCAAAGCGATGATCATTCGGTCACAAGAGGGAAGCCGCCCGACAGCCAGCTGACGCTGCATGTTGAGAGCAAGGTGTAAACTCGTCTTGCTGATCAGCTGGCTTCGCAAAGCAGATCACCTGTCTCTTGTCCGGCGGCCGCAAACTTCCCGGACAAAATACGTCCGTTCATCCAGCAAGGTCTCCTTCATAAATCCGGTAGCGCTTGCATGCTGAACCGGCCGCTGTCTCAGCAAGCTTGACCATCGGTTCGTTCGTCTCAAGTATCCACGAAAATTCCACCCAATCGAGATCATATTCTCTGCCCAGCGCCATGTAGTCCGATGCAAGCATCGACAGGATGGCCGGAGCCAGATGTGAACGCCTGTACTGCTTCCGAATCCCGAGCAGCAAAATTCTTGCCGTCTTCCATTTGTCCATATAGATGGCAGTTGCCAACTTCAACCAGTTCATCGGAAGCAATCGCCCGTTGAACGTGGAGATCTCTTTATTGAGATCGGGTAACACAACCATCATGGCAGCAGGCGCGCCGTTGATTTCAACGATACGGCCAAACTTTCCCCGCATGATCGGGCGCATTTCCTTGGCGAGGTGTTCGATCTCGGCAGCATCAAACGGTACGAACCCCCAGTTTTCACTCCAGGCGTCGTTGAAAATATCAAGCGCCACCCGAACGTCGTCTTTGAAATGGCGCATATTGAAGTGCCGTGTTGATACCTGCTCCGAGGCTCTGGCCAAATTTGCCAGGCGTTCAACTATGGGCGGTGGATCTTTGGGTGACATGCGATAGCACAGGACGTCCATCGCCTTGTTCAACCCAGCGGTTTCCAGCAGCTTTCCCATGGCCGAAGTGGCATGTGGCATCATGAATGCAGGCGACGTGTCGAAACCCTCGACGAGCACTCCGATTTCCTGATTGATCGTCAGTGACATCGGTCCGCGGATTTTCTTGAGACCGCGGGCGCGCAGCCAGTTGGACGCCGCCGCTACAAGCGCCTCGGCGACGAGCGGGTCGTCGATGCAGTCAAAAAAGCCGAAATGCCCAGTCGAGTCGCCATGCTGCTCGAGATGTAGGCGATTGACCTGCGCAGAGATCCGGCCGACCGGTGTCCCGTTTCGATAGGCAATGAAAAACGTGGCCTCGCCGAATTTGAAGAAGGGATTGTGGCGCGGACTGATCCGCTCTTTTTCGGACAATCGCAATGGCGCAACCCAAGAAGGATCGTTAGCAAACACAGTATGCGGCACCGTGAGCCAGTCGTTGAGGCGCCCGGTGCCGGTAACGTTTTCAATGGTGACGTCAGTATCCGGAGTCATGAATCCCTCTTCAATACGTTGCGACAAATTTGGAATAGCGAGTCGACCATAAATGACGGGAATATCGATGCCCCGAAAGCAACGCTACGCCACTGCCACGGAAACGCTATTTCCGATTTGCCATTCGAAACAGCCTTGAGAATGCGGGCCGCCGCGACTTCAGCCGTGAGGCTGAACGGCATCCTCACGGGCAAATCTTCGTTCATGGGTGTCTCGATGAAACCGGGACATGCGACAAGAACCTTCACTCCCGCAGGGGCAAGCAGCCTCCTCAGCCCCTGCCCGTAAATCCGCACTGCCGCTTTCGATGCCGAATAGACCGGCGCATCTGGTAGGCCGTGATAGGCCATGATCGAACTGACGATAACGATTTGCCCGCGACCGCGTTCGCGGAAGCCAGCCAGTAGAGGGGTGACCGAATTTATCACGCCCATGGTGTTGGTTTCAAAAATTTGTCTCGCGTGTTCAACGGTTTCACCCGTCTCAGATGCGAGAACTGCCTTCCCCCCGATGCCCGCATTTGCAAAGACCATATCGACGGGTGCAGTCGTCTGGGCTTCGGCGAGGCAAGAGGCAATCGCGCGGCTGTTGGTGACGTCAACGCTATAAGTCACGCATGACGATCCAGCCGCGACGCATTCTGCGCGAACGCCTTCGAGCCGCCCGGAATCACGGCCGATCAGTGTCAAATGGCAATGAAAAGGGGCGAGCTGGCGCGCAAGCTCGGCACCGATCCCGCTGCTGCCGCCAGTGATGACGATGTGCCTGGAGTGGAACGGATCGGCCATCAGTAAAAAAACTTTCTGTCAGCGTGGTGTATGCCCGGTGTCAATCGCTGCTGGGTACGAGTCAAGAGCCCATCGACGGCCCATGTGCTGTTTTTGCACGATGTTTACCGGCCACTTGCAGATGCGTGCACTATCCGAAGGTCGCACATTCTAATCCTTGCCCGGCTTCGCGTTCCGTTGCGGCCTGAGTTGGCGCGCTTTTCCTAAAGGGCGCCTCGTTGAACGCAACCATGGTCTCCGCTTGACCGGCCTCCCGACCACGGCTCATCGCTACGGGCAAAGCGAACCGGAATACAATTGTATTGCCGAGTGTGCTAGCATTTCGCTTCCGACATTTGCCTCTGCCTGGGCATGCCTGGGAGCTAATGTCGGAATTTTACGGATTAGAGGCCAGCTGCTCGTGTGTACCAGAGGTCAGTTGCGGTATACTACGAAGCAATGGCGTTTACGGTCTATGTCGCGTGCGACGGGGCAACCTTGATAATAGCGCGCTGGCAGCGCCGGATTGATTATGATGGGGGCGGCTTGAGCGACCATTTGTTGAAAATGAAGGCCGATCGGCTTGATGCTCAAGGGACGCCTGAAATCGCCTCGGGTCACAGCTACGCTTTGGTGAGCGGTAGGCTGTTATCCATCGCCCGCTTGCTCGTTTTTCTTTCTCCGACTGTTCTTGCTGTTCTTTACTTCGGCCTCATTGCCGCCGAACGCTACGTCGCTGAAGCCTCTTTCGTGGTCAGGACCCCGGCGCAACAGGCGAGCGGATTGGGGTTCGGCGCGTTGCTGCAGGCGACCGGTTTGGGCCGTTCGCAAGATGAGGTCTATTCGGTTCAGGCCTACATGAAGTCGCGGACGGCAGCACGTGAACTTAGAGAGCAGATTTCAATCAATACGGTCTACAACCGCCCCGAAGCGGATGCACTCGCCAGATATCCGTCATTCCTGTACGGCCCGTCGCTGGAAGAACTCTACGAATATCTGCAGTGGATGATCGACGTAACCCATGACAGCACGACTGGCATTACGACACTGACCGTGCAGGCTTTCCGCCCGAAGGATGCGCAACAGGTCGCGCTTCTGCTTCTCGAACTCGGTGAGAAGAAGGTCAATGACCTTAACTCACGGGTGCGCAATGATGCAGTGAAATTGGCCGAAGACGAAGTGGACCGTGCCGAAAAAAGATTGGTAGCCGTTCAAGTGGCGATAACGCAGTTTCGCAACCATGAAACCACGATCGATCCAGCAAGTTCACTTCTGGTGCTGACCGAATTGATGGCACGGCTGCGGGCTTCTCTAACCCAAACCGAGGCTCAAATCAGGGAAGTCTCTTCGGCCGCCGAGACCAATCCGCAACTGCCGAGCTTGCGTCGCCGTGCTGAAGCCTTGCGACAACAAATTACCATCGAGCGCGAACGGATCTCCGCTGGGCCTGGCGGGCTTGCCGACAAGCTGGCGATTTACGAACGATTGGTTCTCGACCGGGAATTCGCCAAACAAGCGCTCGAAGCCGCTGCGAAGTCACTTGAATCTGCGCTAGTGGAAGCTCGCCGCAAGCAGCTCTACCTTGAGCGCATCGTCGAGCCGCTCGCTGCGGACCGCTCGACTGCTCCCGAGCGGCTTCGACATATCGTGGCTGCGTTCGGCCTGAACATCCTCGCCCTGCTGATCGGCTGGCTGGTCTACGCTGGTTTCAGGGAGCACACAGTTCAGCACAATGCGTGATTCGATGTCCTGGAAGACGGCATTGAGCGCAGCCAGAGTGCAGATCCGCTGCATATCTGCACTCATGGTGCGCGATATGATGATGCGTTATGGACGCGAGAATATCGGCTTCCTCTGGATTGTTCTTGAGCCCATCTTGCTGACTGCCGGTGTGATGGTCCTGTGGTCCTTCATCAAATCGGGCGATGAACACGGCATCGGACTGCTGACCTTGGTGATGACGGGTTATCTTCCCCTGACCTTGTGGAGGCACATCTCCCAAGCAGGCGTGCACGCCTTTCGCCGCAGTAGGAACCTCCTGTATCACAGGCACATAACGCTGATGGACCCGCTTATGTCGCGCCTCATTTTGGAGTTCGTTGGCACATCCGGCGCCCTGTTTCTGGTGTATGCGGTTCTGGCGCTCGCCGGGGTTGTCGAGACCTTGAGAGATCCCGGTCTGGCGCTGCTGGGATGGGTTTCGATGGGCCTGCTGTCTCTTGGAGTGGCGGTTTGTTTCGCGGTCATTACAGAATATTCGGAGGTCTCAGAGAGATTTATCCAGCCTCTCCAGTACATCAATCTGCCTCTTTCCGGCGCCTTCTTTATCGTGGCCTGGCTGCCGAAAACAGCCGCGGATCTAGCACTCTACAATCCGTCTGTTCACTGCTACGAAATGTTTCGCGCAGGATTTATCGGCGACCAGGTGACCATGCATTACACACCGTGGTATCCTGCTGTTTGCGGTTTCGTGCTGCTATTCTTCGGATTGCATTTTATGAAGCGCGTGCGTGATCGGATTCACTTTGGCTGAAGGCTGCGCCACGGCAATAAGGTTCGTTATACTGCGATGCTCGCGTCGATGTCTGAGATGTGCGGAAACTCAGCGACCGATCTGCAGAAGCGGCCGGCCTTGTTGCCGGCGAAGTCAATTCGCCCACGCTACTCACCAGCGCTCTGTTCGGCACATCATACAGGATTGGTTCCAGCTCACACGATTTGACGTCTAACTTATTGACGCCGTGCAACTAACGTGCTTCTAGAAAGCACGAACTAGTGTTGCGTATTTGACGTTTGCCTCCCGGTTGCCGCTGACTTCGCGATCAAACGTCAAATACAAAAGCAACACTGGAATTCAGACATTGGCTAGTGTTCCTCAAGGCACAGACCTTCGCTCTTAAGGGTGCGGCAAGGGAGGTAAATGTCTGTGCCGGAACACTAGATCGCACAAAGAGGTCGGATTACAGGCGGCCAACCGGCAGGTTTTCAGTGAATGGGTTAAAATTGCAATGGATCATTTTGAAAAAATGATTGACCCTAAAAAGTTGAAGGAACGTCAAGGCGAAATATTAAGGCTGATAAAAAATGGGGGTGGCGATGAAATTTCAAAACTGCTTGCGATCTTATCGTTAGTCGCCGAAAAAACACTTTACGAATGTGAAGTAAATCGGAAGTCCATTGATTTTGTCGGCATACCAATCGCAAAAGAAATTTTCGACGGCAGCGCACTTCTGTCTGAAGTAAAGCTTTCGGCCGATGCACCACTTCCGCGAGACAGCGGCTTCCATGATCTAGAGCATGATCCGCGAGGCGTCCCGTTTCGGTGGACAGGACCTTCGAAAGATTTCAGTTTCGAGTTCGGCATGGATCGCTCTGACAGCAGGCTGGCACTGATCAGCATGTTGAAATCGGGCCGGATCAATGGGTCATACCTTGAACGCATCCGCGTTTTCGTGGACGGTCGGCCGGTTCCATGCAGTTTTTCACTAGGAAGAATGCCATCCATAGAATTCGAAATTCCAAAGCGGAATTCGTCGATGGCCAGCACGACGATAAGCGTGGAATGCGATGTTTGGTCACCTTCGCAGGAGGATGGCAGCGAGGATCAGCGGACCCTGGGAATCCCGTTCGTCGAACTTTCAATCGGGCCTCTCGTTTAACGCAATTACGGCAGTCCAGTGTAAAAAGTTGAAAGTCGGGGGAGCCATGTCTACAAGGCCGGAAGCGACTGAGATCACGGCAGTCATCTGTACTTACGATCGCTACGAACTGCTTGAGAAGGCAGTGGACAGCCTAAGCAAGCAGACGCTGCCTCGCTGCGCGTATGAAGTACTCGTCATCGACAATTCACCGGACGCCGACCGCGCGAGATCACAACAAGAACGGTATGCCGCCGCAGGGTTCGTGAATTACATCATCGAACCCATCCCTGGGCTTTCCAACGCTCGCAACGTCGCCCTGCAGACCTGCAAAAGCCCCTATATCGCCTACCTCGACGACGATGCGATCGCCCATCCGCAATGGTTGGAGAAACTTGTCGACGCTTTTCGCGCTTTCCCCGGAGAAGCCGGCGTCGTCGGAGGCAAGATTGATCCGATTTGGGAGGCGCCCCGTCCCTCCTGGCTGCCAGACTCGTTATTGGGTTGCCTCACGGTCGTGGATTGGGGCGGCGGGCTGCGGGTTGCCACGCCCGAGGAGTGGGTGGCCGGTGCAAATATATCGTTCCTGACCGAGACGCTCCGGGAGATCGGCGGATTTCCAACGAACCTCGGGCGGATTGGCTCCGGCAATATTCTGCTCAGTAACGAAGAAATCCAGATACTGAGCGAGATGCGCAGCCGCGGCCTGCAGGTAATTTATGCCCCTGAAGCCGTCGTGGATCATCTCGTCGACGTTCGCAGGCTGGACCAGACTTGGATACGCAAGCGGATGGCGTGGCAGGCCGTCTCGGACTTCCTAAAAAATGCGGAGCAGGCTGGCGCCGACCCGGAATCGAACTGGAACGCGGTCGTCGATTATTTCAATTCGGTTCCCCCGCGTCGTCGTTCGGTACGCGGGTTGTTCGATCGTTGCGAAGATCCGCAGGATTTCGAGCGGCAAACCGGTTGTGTTTATAACATCAGTATGGCGCTACTCGGTGGTATTGATATCAAGCCCGACTCCTGACTTGGAACCGGCGACCCTTTTCAGCCACCTTGGGGAAAGTCCTGCTGACAGGATGCTTTGACAAATGACGCGTGCACGAACGACCGACATTGCTGTCCTTTCACCGACTCCTTCCCATCCGCACGATTTTGGGAATCGGAAGCGCATTTACCAGATCTGCTCAGGACTGAAAAAGCGGGGTGCGAGGATATCGTTCATTCACTATCCGCTGGAAGCAGATTGGCGTGACAGATGCCCCGCCCATGCTCTGCAAATGATGCGGGAAGAATGGGATGATGTTCACATCGTTGCGCCAAGCGTACCAATACATCCCAGTCCACAAGGAGTGGATCACAGCTTGGACGAGTGGTGGGATCCGACTCTCGAGTCCTTCTTGTCTTGGTATCTCAATGCACGCCGCTTCGATGCGCTGCTTGTAAACTACCTGTACCTGAGCAAGGCTCTCACACTCCGGCCTCCGTCTTGCCTCGGGATTCTCGACACTCATGACAGGTTCGCCGGACGTAGGAATATGCTTTCTTCGATCGGCATCCCGCCTGAATTCTTTCATACCACCGAGGATGAGGAGCGGGCGGGAATCCAGCGGGCAGACATCGTGGTGGCGATCAAGGAACAGGAGCAAAAGTACTTCGAAAGTTTATCTGGGAATAACGTCGTAACCGTTCCTTTTGCCGAGCCCACCCGATTGCTTCCAAGCTTGGCGCCAGATGCTGCAGGGTATTTACGGATTGGGTTGCTTGGTGCTCGCAACAACCTCAATTTCTACAACATGCGGCGCTTCCTGGATCTGGCAGTCAACAAAGTCCGGGGCCATATGGCGCCGATCAAGTTTGTGTTGGCAGGCACCATGTGCCGGGACTTTGCCCAGCTTTCGGTCGACAACGGTATCGTCGAGCTCATGGGACCAGTCGACGACATCGCAGATTTCTACAACGCGGTCGATGTCGTTGCCGTTCCAATGGAGGTAAGCTCCGGGCAGAAAATCAAAATTGGCGAAGCGCTCGCATTCGGCGTTCCCTTGATATCCCATGCCCATGCGTTTGAAGGCTACGTATCCTCCCACAATCTTCAAACCTGCAGGTCTTTCGAGCAAATGGTGGAAGCTTGTGTGGAACTGTCATTCGATCGGGATCGATTGCGGGGTCTTGCATCCGCATGCCATAGATCAGCCGTGGCTCAAATTACCGCCGCGGAGAGGGCACTCGATGTTGTGATCGGGAAAGTCGAGAAAAACTATTCGCGGGAGGTTATTTGCGTGGATGCCGAACGGGTCGCCACCGATAGCTTTTTAAGCGGACATCTGCTTTCCCTGGCTCACTTGATTTCGACCTTCTCGAAAGTCGTTTTCCTCTTCGACGGCGACCTTGGACCAGCGCATTCCTCATTCCTCACCGAAAGCCGCGCTTTCGCCCAATGTTTCGCGACCGGCCAGATCAATGATTTTGCCCATGCCGAGGGTGTGGGTCAATTGTCGGGGTTGAATCAATTACTTCTCGAGCATTCGGCCACCCGCGTCTGGCTTTATGATCCAGTCGAAACGAATGAATTGGTCCGCAAGGAAATACCGGTTGGAACCGTGCGGCACCTGTCGAACATCGCTTGGACGGGCGTTCCCGCAACAGGCCTTGTCGGCTCACTGGGACTGGATTTCGTAATTGGCAAGGCAACCGGAAATCCCGAACGTCCGGATTTCCACATTGTGGAAAGCTTTCCCAGCCAGGGGATGGACAATGAGAAATCCGAAGCGTTCGTGAGACAGGCATTCGCCAGCGGACCGCCGTCGGCCTGGATTGTAACCAGCCGCCAGAACAAGGCTCTCGCTCAAACCTTCGCCTACATGCTCAATCAGGAAAGGTGTTTTGAGAGGGTTCTTTTGATCGGGGGAGGAGTGACCGAAGATCAACCGCAATCGAATGGTAGCAGAGTATTGCGTTTCTCCGGTCGCAAGCACGACAAGGAAATCTTCCGGTCGCGACCGGAGCTTGTCATAGACTTGGTCAGCCGTAGTGATCCATCGTACTTGTATGTCGCGATGTTCGAGGGCACCGACATCGCGTTGTGGAGACCTGCACTTCTCACGGAGACGAGGAAGCAGTCGGACGGAACTAATTCAGGTTGCCCGCTGGCGACTCTTGTCGGCGCCTTCCTGGATGTTACACGTTCGCGGGGGCAGAGCCCGACGAAAGGTCTGGTGACGAGCAGCCTCGACCTGTCGTTTCTCTATAACCGCCTGGTTCACACCTATAGTGGTTTCGTTTAGTACGGCGTTCACGAACCCACCCAATGCTCATCGTCGGTGAAGTCTTCCGGCGGATCGCCTTCCATCGCGTTCGAGCGCGCGCGGATCGCTTCGATCATGGCGTCGACGGTTTCGAGTTCGAAGGCGCGCAGCGCTTCGGCGTCGTTCCAATTCGCCTCCCCGATTTTCAACAGGCGGATCGCCTCGCGCGAAGCGTTGGCGATGATCACCTGCAGGTGCGCCGCGTCCCGCGCGCCGACGATCGCCTGCATGCGCCGGCTGGCCTCCGCGCGCACGTCGTCGGCCGATGCCGACCGGTATTCTTCCGGCAGCCACATCTCGGCGGCTTCATCGGTGATGAACGCCACGCCGGCCGGCACCGTGACGCGGCTTGTGCCCGGATAGGCGCCGGCCGGCGCATCGCTGTCGTTCTCGTGGAAGGCGACGACGCGCCCGCTTACGTGATAGATGATCATGTGTTGATGTAGCTTTCGTTGTTGCCGACGACGCCGAGCGCCGGCGAGTACGTCGGGCCGCCCGTTGGCGCCGCCGCTATGCGGATCGATGAGCGTTGCGTGGCAAAGATCAGTGTTGCGCCGCTGGCAATGCTGCCGCCGTTGACGTACGCGCGCCCCGCGTTGCCGAGATAAAGGGCCCGCGTCGAGGCTCCCGAGAACGTGCAGCCGATAAGCTGCACATCCGACGCGCTGACGAACAGGCCGTTGACGCCGCCCTCGAAACTCACGCCGTTGAAATAGGTGCCGGCGCCCCGGTCGATATTCGTCCCGCTGGCCGCCGCTGCCGCGACAACCTTGCCGCCGAACATCGAGAATTGCGTCAAATCGAAAAGCTGCAATTGCGCGCTGGTCGCGTGCGCGAACACCGTCTGGTTGCTGAAAAAGCTGGCCCCCGCCAATCCGTTGACACCCGCGCCGGTCACATGCGCAAACAGGCAGTTGTTCAAGGCCCACCGGCCGTCCGACAACACCGCCGAACCCCCGCCGAAGAACGTGCATTTCGTCGGGCTCGTGGCTGGCGCCGAATAGTAGGTGATGACCCCGTTCGCGTGCGCCCCGGTCTGGATGAAGGCAATGCCGCGAAGCTGCCCGACCGCGCCGCCGGCGTCCGCGTAGACGAGGTTGATCGCGGTTGACGCCTGTACCACGACATTGTGCGCGGCCCTGACTGCGGCTTCATCCGTCGCCTTGGTGCCGGTCCGCGTGATGAGTTCCGGCGAGGTCGAAGGATCGTTGAGCGCGCGCAAGATGACCTGCCCGCCCTGATAGCCGCGATACATCAGGGCGGAAGTGATCGTATAGGTGCCGTCGTTGACGTAGATCGTCGCGAAGTAGATGCCGAGGTCGAGCCCGCCGACGACATCGAGCGCCTTCTGGATCGTCGCGAAGGCGCTGCCCGCAGTGTTGGCCGATCCATCGTTGCTGTCGCTACCATCGGTGCGCACGTAAAACGACGTGTTGGCGGTCAGCGGCTTGCGCGCATGCGAACCCGAGGGAAAGCTGACGTAGCCTGTGTCCTTGTCGATCAGGATCGCTTCGAAGAACGTCGATCCATCGGGCGACACCTTGAAGTGAAAGTCGTCGTCACCCGTCAGGCCGGTCTCCGCGCGGCCGGAAAAATTGGTCTGATAGAGCTGCGAAGCCGTGCCGCCGGCCGTCGCCTTGTTGATCTTCATCTGGTGATCGCCGTTTCCAGGCGTCACGTCGTCATGCGAAAACAGGCTGGCGTCCGACTTGACGGCGAGGCGGTTGGTCGCGTCGGCGGTGGCGTTGACGCCGACCAGCAGCGCCGGATTGATGGAACCCCCGCCGGCGCTCACCCACGTCGTGCCGTCCCAGGCGACGAGCGCCTCCTCGTCGGTAACCCAGGCGATCCAGCCCGGTACGGGAGCGTGCAGCATCCACACGCCGTCCTGCCAGGCGGCGATGCTCCCGTCATGTCCGCTCCACGCGCCGCTGGCGCCCGCGGCGACGATATAGCGGTCGCCCTCGGCAGGCGAAGCAGGCGGCGCCGACAGGTCCCTGTCGAGCGTGCCGAGCTGGACGATGGCGTCGAGCGCGCGGATCGCCTCGTTGTGGGTGACGTGCTTTTGCGCTTGCGCCGCCATGATGTAGGGCAGCTTGAGATTGGGTGTCTGGTCCAAGGTCGTACCGACTCCGGCTGGATTTTCTTTCCAGTGAGAGTAGGCAGGTTGTCGAACGGGGGGATAAGTTGGGGTGGCAAGGAAGGGGACGGAGACGCTAAAACGGCTTCACGAAGCTTCTTCCAAAACGATCAAATCTGCAAAGGAAAACATTTTTGTCTGCTATGAAATTCTCAACCGCCAAGGCGCAGCCCTTATTGAACCCATAATCATCTATTATCACGACTCCACCTGGAGATACCTTATCGTAAAGCTGCTCAAGTTCAAACTTCGTAGTCTCATAGGTATCAGTATCCAACCGCAATACAGCGATGCTTGTCATTGTATGCCGAGGCAATGTCGTAAAAATATCACCCTTAACAATCTCAAGATACTCGTAACCCGCATCGCGCATATTTGCGACTGCCTTGTCTTCGAACTCGTACTCGGGCTTGTTAGGGTTACAAACAACCTTCCCGTCATAATTACGATCAAGTTCCGGATTATTTTCCGTAAAGCCATAGAAAGAGTCGAAAACCCGCAACGGACGAGTGGAATTCAACTCATTCATATACTTAGCCGCAAACATCGCAGAGCCGCCCAGGAAAACACCGCACTCAACAATATCACCACCAATTTTTTGTGATTCAACGTAGCGAATTGCAGAGTAGTAATTGTAAAGCGCATGAAGACCACAGACAGTGAATGGCCACGCATAACGAAGATGTAGCCAGAATGATTCTTCGGTAACGTCCTTTTCAAACTCTCGAAGCTTAGCCTCATCGAGAGGATGCCGCCGTCCAGGCTGCATTTCATTTACTGTAGTCAGTTTTCCCGACGACACGATCCCATCCTTTCGACACAGCCACATACAAGGCCCACCGGCGCGTTGCTTGTTTTGAATTGAAACTTACGTCCTATGTTGAATCAAATTATTCGTCAAATAGGGCTGTCCCCCGAAATCCGGCAATCGAACAGCGGCGGTTTCCTTACGGAAAAACGCCGTTTTTAAGTAAATAATCTCTTCGAGAACCCAGCCAGGCTGGTGTTTCAAGAGCATGTACAGGGCCGTGCACGGATACAGAGTAATGTCATCGACAATCATTATCCCGCCCTTCCGAAGCATCATGTTTGCATAGCAGAAATCTACGAATACGGTTGGCCACCCATGACCGCCGTCGATTAAGGCCAGATCGACAGCCTCTCGCTTCGCCAGATCAGGCAGAACGTCCTCCGAAAACTCTGTGATGTACTCCACGTTTTCAAGGCTTATGGACCGCCGTTCTGCCTCGTCGAAAATCCGCTTCTTCAGTTCATGATCTGGATTTATTGCAATGTGGCGCTTCGGTATAGCTGCTGCAAAGACTAGCGTTGAAAGCCCCGCCCCCGTCTCAAGTGAGCAGAAATTACTCTCCCCGAACTCTTCCAGTAGATATGTAGTTATTTTGCTGAGGATCGGTGGCCCTAAACCTCCAGACACCAACCCTCTGCCCCAGTCATGCAGTTTCGGGTTGTCTGTTATCAGATTTTCGAGATTCTCCTTATTAGTGTTCATAAATAACCTCGATCGGTTGTTGTTTGGGGAAAATCGAGCATTCCGTTTAACTAATAAAACGATTCAAGCGCTGTGCCTCGACAACACTTGATCAATTCATTATAATTGGCGACACTCTCTGAAAGTGGTCTCCCCAGCTTCTTCAGCTCCGGCAGAAATGAAGACTCGATTGATCCCCCCACGAACTCACCAATGCGCTTTCGCAATCCAGTGCTATCATCGAGCAAATCAGACGAGATCTGCTCGTAGGTCACTGTCATCGATTTCACCCCCGGCAACCATTTCTCGTTGATCCAACGGGACTGCTCAATCAAGAGTAAAGCGCTGTTGATTACCTTTTCGATTGGCACCTCAAACTTTTCATCAGGTGGTTGGCCAGTGTCCGTCTGCCACGAGTGCCATATTTTTCGCTGGCTTGCTATCTCGTCAGACACCGCTGCCTCTAACGAATTCACTCGGTGAAGATGCAGGACTCGAATGCCGTTGACCTGACACGACTGAAATAGCGAAGGCCGGCGGAAAATCGGCCACCAGTTTGCTTCAAAGTGGTGGATATGACCATATTTGATATCGACCACAGCATTTGCATCGCCAGCAATAGCTTGAAGGTGATCAAAATATGCCGCGTTGAATTGCATCTGCTTTTTGTGGCCGGGCGCTTCTAAGAAGCCAATTTTGTCTCGGCACCACGCGGCATGAAATCCGTGAAACGACTCTTCGTAATTGTTTGCGGGTACGGCGTGCGGATTGCACACTTCATCGAACATTTTTGTGCCCGATAGACTCTTGATCGCTTCGCCGAGCAGGTGGCTGCCCGAACGCTCATGGGACAATAGGAGTGTGAGCATGGTTCAGTTGATGCAAGCTCCGAGTTGAACAACTTAGAATTTCGGTTTCCATTGCGGCGTCGCATAAAACATTGCCCGCAAAACAATCGTGTCACCCGATTTCACCCTACCTCACCGCCAATTAGCTTTACCAGCCGCTCGCAAGGGGTCAAGTGGCGGGGACGCCGTGAAGCCCGCCCGCCTGGCACAACAACCTCGCGCCGAACCCATGAGCCGGCCAACCGCCTTACACAACCGCCTGCTGCTGCTGGGCGAGACGAGCGGAACGAACCGCAAGATCGGCAACGGCGTGATCGACCGGCACTTCCGCTGGCGCCGGCAAGGCATCCAGTACGCCGTCGATCTGCGAGAATTCGTGCGCCGCGGTGAGGAAGAAGCGCAGGCGCGGGAACTCTTTGGGAACCGAGATCTGAACGATCGGCGGCACGAAGTAGCCCTGCCTGAGTGCCCCGTTCGCTGCCACCAGCGCCTCCTCCGTCGATGAAAACAGGATCGGTATCACCGCTGCCCCGACGGCACGTCCGGTATTGAGGCCACGCGCCTTGGCCCCGGCCAGGAAGTACTCCGACCGCTCCTTGAGGCGAACCAGCCGGTCGGGTTCCGCCAGCAGGATCTCGATGGCGGTGCGGGCAGCCGCGGCGCTCGCCGGCGGCAGGCCGACGCTGTAGACGAACCCCGGAAGCGTGCAGCGCAGCCAGTCGATGACGCCCTGCTTGGCCGCGATGAAACCGCCGCAGCTGACGAACGCCTTCGACAACGTGCCGACGATCATGTCGACTTCGCAAGCGGGAATACCGAAGTGTTCGGTCAGCCCCGCGCCGGTTTTGCCGAGAACGCCGATGGAATGGGCTTCATCGATGGCCACCCACGCGTCATGTCTGCGGCCGATCTCGATAAGCCGCGGCAGGTCCGGGATGTCTCCATCCATGCTGTAGAGACCTTCGACGACGATGAGCGCACGGCGCATGCTGCCGCGATACGCCGCCAGCAGCTCATCCAGGTGATCGAGGTCGTTGTGATGGTACTTCAGCGTCGTCGCACGAGACGATTGGCTGCCGACCATGACGCTGTTGTGACACGACTCGTCGACCAGGATGAGGTCGTCCTTCGCCAGCAGGTGGCCGAGCAGGCTGACGCTGGTGCCGTAGCCACTCACCATCGTCAGGGCGTCGTCGGTGCCGATGAGGTTTGCCAGCCGCCGTTCGAGCTTGCGATGCAGGGATAACTCGCCGCCGACCAGTCGCGATGCGCCCGCCCCCACACCGCATTGGTCGATCGCGTCCTTGGCTGCGTTTCTGATTCTGGGATCGTTGAAGAGGCCAAGATAATCGTAGTGGGCAAAGCTCAGGGAATGCGATGCATCGCAGCCGGGCCTTGCAACACCTAAATCGTCAAGGGGCGTGCAGTACGGAAAAACGTCCTTGACGGCAAAAGTTCCTGATAAATCAAAACGCCTTTGCACGTAGCGATCCAAGCTCAAGACAATCTCCAATCAAAACAGGCCCTTGGTTCACCGCCAAAAGAATCGTGCTGAAGAAATTGGCCGGTAAGCTGCGTCTAACGAAGCAGTGTTTCACGCGGTCCCAGCCCTTCTTGCGATGTACGTCTGAGCGTCGTCAATCTCCAACTTTGCGCATAATGATTTCTTCGGGATTGATATGTCGCGGCGGGTCGACGAGCGCCAGTTTGCGTGCATCCTGGACAAACGCGAGAAGTCCGGTCGCGCAAGCTATGACGAAGAGCAGGAACGCCGCGACATCGAACAGGTGGAAGTACCCGAACGCCGACTCCAGTACGGGAAGCTCCACGCTCGCCGCGATGACGATGCCCGAACCGATGATGACCCTGATCTCGGTCGGACCGATCCCGAAGTAGCTCAACTGAAAGCTTCTGGAGACGTGCAACTTGACTAGGCTGAGCACGCTGAGGCCGAGGTAGCCCACAAGGGCCAGCAGCGTGATATCGAACCGCAGAAACGGTGAGAGACCGAGGCCGATAACGATCAGCAGTTGCGATCCAAGATCGGAGACGTGGTCGACGTAGAAGCCGTATCTTGGGCGTTCAATGTTGCGAACGCGGGCCAGTGTGCCATCGAGCGAGTCGCCGAGCCAGTTCAGCGCCAGGCCGAACACTGCCAGCCAGAGAAATCCGAGCGCGTAGTTGCTGGCTATCAGGCTAAGACAGCAAACGCCGGAACCGACGAAGGCCAAAGTCGTCAGGTGGTCGGGCAAAACCCATCTGGGCGTGCGGGCGGCCATCGCCCGAAGCAAGGTGCGCTCTCTTCCTGCAAGGATCCCGTTGAGCGCCCGTCCCGTGTCCAATTCCCGCGATTCGTAGCGCGGGTCGGTTATCGAATAAAAATTTTGCTCTACCATACGCCCCCCCGGGGTTCATAAATGAACTTACACTGAATACTTATACTCCAATCGGTACACAACCAGCTTGGTTGAGTCTATCGTCCCAAAGCTCAAATCACGGGTAGTCCCTGGATAAACTCGGATACGTGCTTTTGGTGCAACTCCCACGTAGGCCGGGTGTCGCACGGGCAGGATGAGTGCGCCGATGGAGGATGCAGAGCGCCTTCAAAATGGGCACGTATCGCTGCCAGCCAGCCCGGCCCGTCGAGCGGATGAAGCTTGAGTACGCCGGGACCCGACAACGGGCGGAAAACCGGTATGTCGGAGATAATTAACCGTGCTCCGAGACGCTCTGCTTCATAGGCCGGCAGCCCGAAGCCCTCCGCAAGGGTCGGCAGCAAGACGGCGGCCGATCCCGAGATCAGTTCAGCCACCGCAGGCGTCGACAGTCCCGCCGCTTCGATCACGTAGGGCCGGAGAGCTTCGCAGCGCTCCAGCAGGTCCACCACGTTTTCGTTGTCCCAGCCGCGCGCGCCGATCAGAACGAGCTTTGGTGTCGCCTTGCCCATCTTGACAGCCAGCTCGCGCCAGACCTGCAGTAGCAATAATTGGTTCTTCCGCGGCTCTATAGTGCCGACACATACAAAGTACGGCTTGTCGGATCGGATAATCGGCGGGCCGTGCGGCTTCAGAAAGAAGGCGTCGTCAGCCGGCAACGGCACGACAGCGACCGGCGGCGGCTTGAGGCCAAGGAAACTTATATGGTCCAACAACGCGCGACGCGTGATATCACTCGCCACGATCACGCCGGACGCCCGGCGGGCCAAGACGGACAACCGCTGTCGGTGCCGTGCCTCTTCAGCAGGTGGAAAGAACTCCGGATGGGTCAACGGCAGTAGATCGTGAACGAAGAACACCGCGCGGATGTCTCCCCGTGTATCGAGCCACCTGAAGTACCAGTCGACCCAAAGCGGAAACTGGCTGGTATTGATATAGACAGAGCCCGCCGGCGCGTTTCGGGCAAGCGAGCGCCCCGGAAACAACCCCCTGTGACCGAATATTTTATTGGAGCGGGCATATCGGGCAAAAGAAGAGACCGGGTTGTACCGGCGGTTGACGGTCCGAACGGAAGCCTCAGGCGATACGCATGTGGCATTCGAATCCGAAAGGAAGCTCGCAACCTTCTGCAGCACTCGATTCTGCGAAGCATCGCTGTCTTCCGCCCAGTTCTCGACAATCGCCGAAACCAGCGACCCGGCTGCTTCTGCATCGACGAGTCGCGGACCTAGGGGGTTGAGCAGGGCCCCGAAGCCGGAGTTCGCAGCTGACAGGAAATGCTGAGCATATGCAAGATCGACACGATCAATTCCATTGGGGGCAGGTCGGCTGAACCGCGTGGCCAATCTGGTTATGTCGTAGACGATTGCAGGTGAACTCAAGCAGGGGTCTCCAGCCTCGACACGCCCCAAGACAACCTGATCGGGTCAGCCACGTTCACGGCCGGTCTCGACGTCCGGCTCGACAAAGAACAACAGCTCGATGAGTGATAAACGTCCGTGTTCGACGCCTTGCTCATTGCGGATTCGAACCTCCACGGTGCTGGTTGCGTCACGGTGGTCGATCAGACAATAACCCCTGTAGGCGCCAGCTCGCTGTTTCTCGATCCGGGCTCTGGCGAGCAGCGTTCCGCAGTGGAATTCAACGATGAATGGAACGTCCGTGATTTCCTCAGAAAAATAGAGAACCGATTCAGCGCGATACCGGGCTGGCGGAAGGTAGAGGTAGGGGCCGTAGAAAAGAACGCGCGAAGGTCCGCCGATCTCGGCTTCCTGCGGGGGCGCGTTGTCAGGATCGTCGGCGAATTTGAACACAATATTTGGCCACACGACAGGCCTGAACGTATCGCCGCGGGCCATCGCCAGCAGTGGTTCGATGACTTGCAGACTCGCCAGCTGCAACTCGCTGACTTTCGCCTTTCCGTGACGGCGTAACGATGGTGCATAATGCGCGTCATTGTTCACCAGCACGTCTTCCAGTATGGCTTCCGGTCCCAGCCCGAAGGTGACCATTCCAATGACATCGGCCAGTTTGGCAGGTGGAGTCTTGAAGTCCAGGTGACGGTCCAGCTCGATGACAATTCTGCCGGCGGGTTTTTCAGTCATTCTATCGACGAAGTAGACCTGCTCACTACGGCCAATTTCCAGATTGGCCACGGCGGAAGCGGTTTGGGATCGTATCGTCTCCAACGGATCGATGCCGAGCGCCCGCGATAGGTAATCGCCGACATCCAGCGGATCTTCCAGAATGACGGTCGAGCGCACATCGCCAGCCGCGATCGCCTGTATCAGGCGATTTCCGGGATAGTTCGTTAGATAGACAGGGCAAGGGTCAGCAAAGAATTCAACCGCGTCGAAACGATCGATGCGGATGATGGGCCGTTGCTTGGCAACGTTGCTTAACCGCTCAATTACATCGAAAACCCAACCGGTCAGGACGCTGTGGGGACCGATGACGGCATCGGCAAGAACGGAACGTCCTTCCATGGCAAGGGCAATCTATAGTTTCAAAGCGCAACTGCGATTAGGGCTTGGCAGCCTCAACTCGTAACTCTTACCCAAGCTGGTGTCCTCCCAAAAGCGCAGCTGTTCGCGCGCCCTACATGCCTGTGCACCTGCTTCCCAGCTCTGGGCGGCAGCCGGACACGGCGTCGAAGGACTTCAACTTCCTCTCGGGCGGATGAGCCGCCGTGCAGCGATGGCGGTCCCACCCCCCGAGAAACGCTGGTTAAAGGTCAAGGCGCAAACCCGTTATAAACGCGAGCACCGGAAACCACCGGTGAAGTCAGAGACTGGAACACCCGGAAGGCCTTTTCAACCTCATTGATCGGAGCGTGCGATACGTAGAGAATGTCCTTGTCTCGCATGCCGAACCGGCGCGCACGGAACAGCGAAGTGGGATCGGTCATATCGAGGCGGTAGACCACCGGAACGACACTGCCTTCCAAAAGATACTGCGGGATCTGGGGATACTGGCGCACAAGATCCACCGGTTCATACCGGAGAATGAATACGCCCTTGGGATCCGCCCGGTCGTCCAGAAGTCCGCCTGCCTTGCCCATCGCCTCTTCGAGCGTTATGCCGCCGGCGTCAAATCCAATGACAGCGTTGCGGCCAGTTGCACCGAACGCTGTAAACGACTGCGGCGCGCGGAATACTGTGACAACGTCACCGGGACGAACGTAGATGTTTTCACGCGTATTCGATAGAATCGCGTGCATCGGAACGGTCAACGACATGCCGTCGCGGGACACCGTGATGAACGATTCATGCACGGGCGCTTTTATGCCGCCAGCCATTGCAATGACGTCCAGAACGCGATCACCGTTTGGGCTCAACGCAACGCGCGCTCCACTGGTGACGTCACCGGTTACAGTCGCCGAATAACTCACGTTTCGGGTCAGCGTGACCATCGCTTGCGGATCGGCTGTCTTCCCGGCGAGCTGATCTATGATTTTGCGTTCGATTTCGACCGGCGTCTTGCCTGCAACGCGAATTCGGCCTGCGAATGGGACGTTGATCGTTCCATCGCGCGCCACAACCTGTTCGGGGATGGCCGAGGATCGCGCCCCGCCGCCTGCCAGTTCGGAGCCAGGTGTGGAAAAGAGACCGCCGGTGCCGGTTTCCCAGATGTTGATTTGAACGGTATCCCCAACATCGACCTTTTGGATCTTCGGGCCGCGGTAGTCGCTGAAGACAGCGCTGAAGGTCGGGTGATGCCAATTGGCCACAAGATCCAGGCTAGGCCCGGATAGTTCGACCAGCGCGAAAGACGGTTGATCTTCATGCGCGGCAGAAATCAGGTCACGTCCGGACGGACCCGAACTCGCGCAACCGGAAACTACGGTTGCAAAGCACAAAAGGCCTGAAAGCAATAGAATCAGCCGCTCCACACCCAACCAAATTACTCCAAAAAATGGATGTCGCCCCGTCGATATAATTTAGTTCAGCAATACCACCGTGTGCTGGTAATGTCTGTTCGAAGCATAGCACGACTTCCATCTGCCGCTGCATCAGTGGTTCTACAGCAACATATCCTCCACAGCTAGCGGCAAAAGGACGTGCCCGTCAGGCTATCGGATTCATCCACGGTGCCGTGCAGCAAGCCCCGCAATGCGCAAATTAGCTTTTGATATCACGCATCTAGCCTCCAGGCTTCCGGTCGATACCCCAACCGGCATCGACAAGGTCGATCTCGCATTTGCGCAACATTTCAGCAGGACGGGTTGTGACGCCGTTGTCCACTATGGATTCCTGCGGCCGAGATTTCATCGTCCTGAATTGCTCGCTCAGCTGGTCACGGCTGGATTGTCGCGCTGGTCGCAGGCCGACACCAGAGGAAACGGAGCCTTTGCCAGGGTCTACCGATCTTTGACAAACAGGAAGCCCAACTTCGACGCTGTGGTTGGTGATGCCGACCACCAATGCGCAGGCGGTAACGGCCGGCGTTCGCGCCGGCTGGCGCAACTTGGGTGGAGGTCAAGTCCGGGGCTTGGAGGGATACCAAGCGATGCGCTTTACCTCAACGTCGCTCAACATGCCTTTGAATATCCGCGCTTTTTCAAGTGGCTGGACAACCGGCCTGACATCAAAACCGTTTTCCTCGTTCACGATCTCTTGCCGCTCGACTACCCGGAGTATTTTAGATCCGGTTACAAGGATCGTTTTGAGCAGCGAACGCAAACCATCCTCGACCACGCTTCAGCGATCATCACGACCTCGCATGCCGTCAGAGACCGTCTGCAGCGCGAATTTTCCGGGCGACGGCGCTCGATTGTTCCGATCCACGTTGAGCCCCTTCCCTCTCAATTGCCCTCTGACATGCGCTTTGCATCACAGGATTCGCATCTACGCGAACAGCCCTACTTCGTCATCCTCGGAACGATAGAGCCGCGTAAGAACCATCTCCTTCTACTCAATGTGTGGCGGAGGATCGCCGAAGAGACGGACCAGCCGCCCCGGCTCGTGATCGTGGGAAATCGCGGCTGGGAGAACGAACAGGTCGTCGATATTCTCGAACGCAGCGCCCTTGTGAAACCGCACGTGATCGAGTGCAGTGGTTTGGACGATGTTGGTCTCGTCCGCCTCCTGGCAAACTCGCGTGGGCTACTGATGCCTTCATTCGCCGAAGGTTACGGATTGCCTATCGTGGAGGCCCTGACACTCGGCGTGCCCGTTGTTGCGGCCGATATTTCCGTGTTCGACGAAGTCTCGCAAGGCCGGGCGGTGATGCGCCATCCAACCGACGGACCCGGGTGGCAATCTGCCATTCAAGAACTGGCGGATCTCGGCACGCCGCTTGCCCGTTCTGCACGAGATCTCGCACAAGGATTCCGGGCCCCGCAATGGCCAACTTATTTTGAGGGCGTGAACCGCTTTCTGGCGACCATCTAGTGTTCCGGTTCTGACATTTGCTTCCCATTGCGGCCAAGTTCCGAGCAAATGTCAGAACCATAAGGAACACTAGCTACACTATGATTCTAATGTAGCTTTTACACTTGACGTTTGGTTTCGAGTCCAGCTGCAAGCGGGTACCAAACGTCAGGTGCGCTACACTAGATGCGAATTTTCAGGAGGTTTTCCGTTCGGAACGGCAGACATGAGCTGAAGTTGCAACACGCCGGTGAACGTCCAGACAGCCGAGTAATTTTTTAAAGAGTCGAATAAGTATCTATGGCTGTGGGAATGTCATCGAAAACCCGCCCCCTTCCAGCCTTCAAAATGAGCGCCGATGTGCACCTGTCTCTCACAACGTTCATGTCGTGAATGGCAAGGATCATAGCGCGGTCTTTGCGCTGTTCGAAAAGCGCGTGAATACACTTTTCTTGAAACTTCTTGTCTCCGACCAGGATCACCTCGTCGATGAGGTAGCAGTCGAAGTCGATCGCCAGAGACAGGGCAAACGCCAGCCGCATGCGCATGCCGCTGGAGTAAAAACGAACGGGAATATGGATCTGGTTGCCGATCTCGGTAAAATCGACGACGAAATCGAACGTTTCCTTCACCGGCGCCCCGTAGATGCGCGCTATGAAGCGTACATTATCGTACCCGGTCAATTCACCCTCGAAACCACCGCCCAGGGCAAGCGGCCAGGAAAGCCTCATTCCGCGCTCTACCGTCCCGCTGGTCGGGGTCTGCACGCCCGAAAGAATCTGGATCAGCGTCGATTTGCCGGCCCCGTTACGGCCGAGGATGGCCATGCGCTCGCCCTCGCCGATACGGAACGAAACGCGGTCCAGCACGCGTCTGCGTCCGATTTCGGTATCGAACTCCTTGACGATGTCTCGCGCTACGATTGCCCTGTCGGGCGCAAGCCTGTACTCGCGGCTTGTTCCAGATGCGTCAGGCCCATGCGTAGTCGTCAAGCTGTCTGACATTTGCAGCCTCAGTTGCCGGCGTGAGAAAGGGTGTCGCCGATCACCCCGCGCAAGATCGAGTAGGCCATCGAGCTACCCAGGAAAACCAAAAGGATGTTGAGCAGCCTGTAGGGATATTGGGCATGGTCAGGAACTATCGGTACGCTGATCAAATCAAGATAGAGTTGCTGGCGTTCCGCATCGATGCGCGCGATTTCCAGTGCCGTCATGGCCGAGGCAAATGTCCGTTCCGCGAACTCCCGTTCCAACGAGAGCCGTTCGTATTCGGCGATCAGAGGCGCCAGCGAACTGTCCGAACCAGCCAGCGCCGCTCTCTCTTCGGTGATCTGGTGCGCGAGCGCATCGATCTTCAGACGCAACGATTGGGCCTGCGGACTATTGGGTGAGGAGGTAGCCAGCTGGGCAAGTTCGGCGCGTACTTGCGCAATCTCGACCGACAAGGTCGTGATCGTTTCGAGTGCGGCCTTCGAGTAACTCAGCGGATCGACCAGCGCGGTTCTTTTTCGAAAGGCCGTGATGTCGTCCAAAGACTTGCGCGCGCGTTCCCTGCTGTTTTCAACCGCGCTGGTGGCGCCGGCTAATGTGGCTGCCTGCGCCCGTTTGCTGATACTGTTGACGAGCTGTTCGCTATTCCTGATCAGCGACTCGGCAATGGCCTTGGAGTCTTCGGGACGGAATGCTTGGATATTAAGTATCGTTATTCCTGTCGACGAATCGAAATCGATGGAAATAAATTTCTCGAAGTGTCGCCACAGGTGTTCCTGGCTTTCACCGCCGAAAAGGCCGGGAAAACCCCAGACAAAGTCCAGTGCAGGTTGGCTGAGTTTCTTAGCCAGATCCTCATCCTCAACAAGTCGGCGGACAGCATCACGTGACTGAAGAAAGGCATGCACGATATAGGCATCCTCGTTCGAACGAACGATGCCGGTGTCGGCGACGAGGCTGGTGAGCTGAGTGGAGGCTGAGGAATTGGGGCTCTTGACGACAAAGCGGACTTCTGTCTCATAGCGTTCGGCGGCCATGAACAAGAAGAATATCGCTGCAAGCAATGTCGGAGCGACGACGCAGACGTTGTACCAGAAGTGTTTGTACGCCCGATCGAGTAGCCCTTCCGGACTGTGCCAGGGATGTGCATGGTCGTTATCATGCGGCTGATCCAGGGGGACCAACTCGATCAAGTGATCACCCGTCAGGCTGTCTTTACCGCGCGACAGCAATTTCACCCCCACGAATTTGAGATGAGTCGACCATAATTGCCTCCCCATCATGCACTATCGTCAGCGATCCCTGTAGCAGGCGAAGAGATGGGCGCGATAAGGCGCAAAGAGGAGTAGTCTACGGGCCGGCAGAGCGTTGGCGATCCATCCGCTTACTTCTGGATTTCTCCAAGTCTTCCTGCTTATAACAGCCGGACTGTCCTTGGCCAGCGAAACGTGTGGTCTCCGCGCAGCAACCCCTGGAGCGCCAATTATTTGGATGTTTCAAGAATGTTCAGCCGTCCGGCACCGACAATTTGCACTGCATTCAGCCTCATGACCGTTGTTGCTTGCGGAACTGCCAACCTGTCTGCGGAATTGCCGACACTGGATAATCAGACCGCAGCCCCGCAAAGTGTTGAAAAGCTGCCCGGAGAGAATGCGCAACCCGCACTTGGTTCCGACACTGCAAACGCAACGGCTTCAACCCATCTGGCAGCTACTACCGAACCCGCCGTGGCGCTGGCGGGTGCTGCCGCCTCACCGGGGCAACCCGGATATGCCGGTGCCACGGCAGCGAGTCTTATCGTCGGTTTCAGGAAGTCGACCGTGGTGCTCTTCAATGACGAACTGGGCAACCAAGGTGCGCGTGTGCCCGTAACGGCATTGTCAGTCCCCATAAAGATACGGCGCGTAGCGACCGGCAATGGCCGTTTCCTGATTTCCACGGTCGATGGACCGCGTTGGGTGGCGGCTTCCGAAGTGGTGAAGTCGGGTGAGAACCACTAATCCGTCGCGAGCAGTGTTGTCACCACACGAAGGCAGCGATCGAACGCTGTAGGGAAGCGAGCCCCGTGGACACCCGCCTTGACCACCTGAAGGCCCAAAGTTGATATCCTTGAGACAACAGGCACGATTCGAGATGCGAGGATTCTTGAAATCAGGAATTCCGGCCGGATGTTTTGGCATTCGGGACGAAACGACTCTTTCTCAACACTTGCTACCGGACTGACTTCGAGAGCGCACGCCCCCGCCAGACAAGACACACCATCGCGCGATCGTTTGCAGTCGAAGCCCGCTGCAGAACGAACTTGCTGGTTGACAACCATACCAACTGGTCGGTATCTTTTAGGCCGATCAATCGGAACCTCGAAATGGCGAAATCCAGTACAGCACGCCAGAAGCTCCTTGAGGCGGCGTTCTCGGTCATCCGGGCCAAGGGATATGCGGCGGCGACTGTCGACGAACTGTGTCAGGCTGCGGGCGTCACCAAGGGTGCATTCTTCCATCATTTCAAGACCAAGGACGAACTGGCGGTCGCGGCGGCCGACCACTGGTCGGAGGCGACAGGGGCGTTCTTTGCCGCCGCGCCTTATCACAAAGCTACCGACCCGCTTGACCGCGTGCTCGGCTATCTCGAGTTCCGCAAGACGATCCTGCAGGGCGAGGTGAAGGAGTTTACCTGCCTCGTCGGCACCATGGTGCAGGAGGTCTACGACTCGGCGCCGGCGATCCGCGCGGCATGCGAGGCCTCGATCATCGGCCATGCCGAAAACCTCGAAGTCGACATATCGGCTGCCATGAAGGCACGCGGAATGAAACCCGGATGGACTGCAGCGAGCCTGGCGCTTCACACCCAAGCAGTGTTGCAGGGCGCCTTCATTCTCGCCAAGGCGAAAGGCGGCCCAGAGATCGCCGCGGAGAGCATCGAACATCTGAAGCGTTACGTCGAACTGCTGTTCGCGCGCCCCACCAGAAATGGAGAATGACATGACGCAACCAGCCAAGCTCGTCACCTGTCTGTGGTTCGACCACGGCGAAGCAAAGAAGGCGGCGGAATTCTATGCCGCAACTTTTCCCGAAAGCCATGTCGATCGGGTGAACGCAGCCGCGTCCGATTATCCCGGCGGCCGGCAAGGTAACGAACTCACCGTTGAGTTCACTGTGCTCGGCCGTCCCTTTATCGGCCTCAATGGCGGCCCGACTTTCACGCCGAACGAGGCCGTCAGCTTCATGGTGTTGACCGAGGATCAAGAGTCAACCGATCGCTATTGGGATGCGATCGTCGGCAACGGCGGCCGCGAAAGCGCGTGCGGCTGGTGCAAGGACCGCTGGGGCTACTCCTGGCAGATTACGCCCAAGCGGCTGATTGAACTGACGACCAGCCCCGACCGCGACAAGGCCAAGCGTGCCTTCGAAGCCATGTTGACGATGACTAGGATTGATATTGCGGGGCTGGAAGCGGCGGCCGCAGGGAACTGAAGGAGCGAACCCATGAGCTATATCGACGGCTTCGTGATCGCCGTGCCAACGGCAAACAAGCAGAAATTCATCGACCACGCGAAACTGGGGGACGGCGTGTTCATCGACCTGGGCGCAACCCGAATTCTTGAATGCTGGGGTGACGACGTGAAGGACGGCAAGCTGACGGATTTCCGCAAGGCGGTGCAGGCGAAAGTCGACGAGACGGTGGTCTTCTCGTGGATCGAATGGCCAGACAAGGCGACGCGCGACGCCGCGATGGCGAAAATGACGGAGATGATGAGCGATCCCTCGAAGGCAGATCCTCGCATGGATCCAAACAAGAACCCGATGCCGTTCGACGGCAAGCGGCTGATCTACGGCGGCTTCGCACCTATCGTCGAAGTCGCTTCCCAGTCAGTGTCATAAATAGTCGATGTCATAAGGAGACCGTGTCATGCCGAACACTGTTCGACTTCATCGCGTGCTGGCCGCCAAGCCGGAAAAAGTCTACCGCGCCTTCATCGAGCCGGACGCCATGGCGCGCTGGCTCCCTCCGAACGGCTTCACGGGCAAGGTGCACCACCTGGAAGCAAGGGTCGGCGGCACGTTTCGGATGTCGTTCACGAACTTCACGACGGGAAATAGCCACGCCTTCGGCGGCGAGTACCGGGAAATGAAGCCGGCGAACGACTCCAATACACGGACGTGTTCGACGATCCGAATCTGCCTGGAGAAATGTTGGTGACGGTTGCTCTTACGCCGGTCTCTGTGGGCGCCGAGATCAATATCGTCCAGGAGGGCATACTGGAACTCATCCCGGTCGAAGCCTGCTATCTCGGCTGGCAGGAGTCGCTGCGAAATCTGGCCCGACTGGTCGAGCCTGAGATCAATGAGTGACCGACGGTGAAACCAATGAGCGATTTGCTCGGCGTGGCCGAGGCGGACCGCAAGGCGCACAGGATGAACGCCAGGAGGAAGCTATGAAGATCATCGTGGAAACGACCGTCGCGGCACCGATAGACAACGTCTGGCTCGCCTACACGTCGCCGGATGATATAAAGCAGTGGAATGCTGCGTCCGATGACTGGCACACGACCTCCGCGACTGTTGATCTGCGCGAGGGCGGCGCGTTCTCCTCGCGAATGGAGGCCAAGGACGGCAGCATGGGCTTTGATTTCTCAGGAACCTACACTCGAATTGTGCCGAACAAAAGAATTGACTATCAAATGAGCGATGATCGTGCGGCAAGTGTCGAATTTGCCGAAACGCCCAACGGTGTACGCATTCGCGTGACGTTCGACGGCGAGCCTACGCACTCCGTCGAGCAGCAGCGCGATGGCTGGCAGGCCATTCTTGATAATTTCAAGCACCATGTGGAAGCGCTAGCTAGAGCAACATCCGATCTGACGGAATCGCCGAAGGCAATTCCTGGATTGAATAATGCTCCAGAGCAAAAACAATAGCCGCAAATTGGTACAATAGCAGCGGTGGTGGAGAATCAGCCCGCAGCCCCACCGCCGCGAGCGAATGCGATCACCGTGCTGGCCACAATTTATCGCTATGACACCAAGCTGTTTGCCGTAGACGAATTGCTCGCCGCCGAACTTATTGTCTTGCCCACTCCTGCGCCTCAGCCATTCTCGCAACAGCCATTGGCTCGCCGATGACGACCTCGCCTCGCCAGAAACGCAGATCCCCGTCGTCGTTCGTTGGCGTGAAGCGCTCCATCGGGGTCCAAACACCGCTCTCGCGGCGAAGCGCGACGCCACCACCGGCAGAAACCAAAGCCAGGCCGCCCGCAATATCCCAGATGTTGGGTGAGGAGAATCGCGCCGCCTGCAGGAGCCCGGCCGCAACCATGGCGCATTCGAATGCAGCCGAACCTGTCTTGCGCGTTTCCCAGAAGTTGTCGCTGAGCGTCGCCACTGGCACCCCGACCAAGCGGCGGCGCACGGCTGGATTGCCCTTCGGCGTCACGTCGGCGCCGTCAAAGCGCACCTTGCCGCCCAGTGTGCAGTGGTAGACGCCGGCGCGGAGCGCATGGCTAATGGGGCACCAGAGCGCGCCGACGACCGGTAGTCCCTTATAGACGACCCCGATCGAAGCCGAAAATAGCGGAAAGCCGTTGACGAAATTCGCCGTGCCGTCGATGGGATCGATTACCCAGATGAAGTCGGCGTCCCGCACGGGTCGCTCGTCCATTTCCTCACCGATGATGTCATGATCGGGGAAGTCTCGGGCCAGGCGCTCGCGGATCAGGCGTTCGACCTTGTCGTCGACTTCCGAAACCGGATCGCGCCAGTCGTCCTCCTCGACACCCGACTTGTATTTGACGGCCAGAACGTTGCCGAGCGCCTTGGTAATCTCCATTCCGGCGACACCCGCCAATTCGATGGCGAGATGCTCTATGTCCCTCAGCACGTCCCGCGAAACACCTTGGTCAGCAAGGTCCTTGAGTGAGCTCATGCCGCGCCTGCCTTCTTCTCGAGCGCCTTCTGGCTCGGATGCTTGACGGGAACGACGATCCTTACGGAAGTTTCCTCGCAAGCTAAATCGACGCTGAACTTGCCGGCCGAGGCGGTAAACGCCTCGTCGTCGAGCCGCGTTGGTGCGTTATGAAAGGTCAATTCGACCTGCGCCGATTTCCGGGTAAGAAACGGCGGTGTCCCATCCATGGGCGACTCCAGCCAGTCCATCACCGCTTCCCGGCTGTCGCTGTCGATGATTACAACATCGAGCTTCTTATCGGTAACGTCGGCCGCCGTCGCAATCGGCAATCCAGGGCCGGTAAAGGCTATGTTGCAGACCTCGATACCGAGTACGCAAAGCTCCTTGCTCTGTTTTCCCATCGTCAAAACAATTTCGATTGGATCGGCCCGCTTCAGTGCCTTCCTCAGGAGCTTGCGGCCTTGCTGCAAACTCTTGGCGCCTTCTGGCTTCTTCCCCTTTTTACCCATCTTCTTGCCGTCGAGCAGAAACTGCGGAAAGACTCCTATGCCATAAGCTTCCACGAATAGACTTGTTCCCCAATGCCCCGTGGCATTGGCAATTGATACCGGGCTCGTGTGATCGGTATCCCAGGTCTCGACCAGTTCCTGTGGAGTGCCGGCGATGCCGAGCGACCGGGCGAAATTGTTCGCGGTGCCGAGTGGCAAAATAGCGATCGGAACACTACGCTCGCGAAGTTGGGTCAGGACGCGAGCGACCGTCCCATCGCCGCCGGCGACAACGACGAGATCGACGGCTTTTTGCAGGGCGTCGGTGAAACCCTCGCCTTTCACGTCCGCATAATCCACGTCGTAACCGGCAAGCTTCAATGCCGCCTCGATGCTGTCGCGATCGTTGGCCTCGTTACCGGCCTGCGGGTTGTGACAAAGAAGTGCGCTTGTCATAAATGCTAGAACGGCGCTGAAGCCGGCGAGTTCCATGGGTCGAACGGCTGTGGCCGCTCTAGCAGCTGGTGGAGACACACCATCTTCGAGCCGGCTCAGTGTCCCGTTAAAATTCCACATCCGCGATGTTTCTGACCTCCTGACCATCGGAATTATTCATCGGCTCCGCCATTCGCCGGTGCATCTCGGCGAGAACAGTTCTCGGAATTACGCCAGCGAAGGCCGCTTGCAGCTTGTTTACTGCACCGCTGACAACACCTGCATCGCCTCTACGCATGGCCTCGTAGCCTTCACGAGCGACTTCGGCTGGATCGAATTGGGCCTCGAACTGCCCGAGTGCTGTGTCGATCATTCCGGCTCGCTCGAAGAATGCAGTGTCGGTTGCACCGGGCGACAAGCATGTGACGGTCACGCCAGTACCTTTCAACTCATCACGCAGTGCATATGAGAAGCTGTCGAGGAAAGCCTTGGTACCGTTGTAGACGGCTTGATAGCTGCCAGGTATGAACCCGGCAGTCGATCCGACAATGAGGATCTGGCCATTCTGGTGTTCGCGCATTTGGCGGCCGATAAGATGGATGAGATAGATGGTGCCAGAGATGTTGACGTCGATGACATTGAGAGCGCCGTCCCAATCCTCGTCGAGAAAAGCGCCTCCCAATCCTCTGCCGGCATTAGCAATTAACACGCTGACGGGCCCGTTTCCGGCTGCATGACACAGAAGCTCCACTCCATCGGGCGTGCCGAGATCGGCCTCGATGGCCTCGACGTTACGTCCTAATTTCCGAAATTCTTGTGCGGCGTCGTGAATTTCGGGCTCGTTGGCGCAGATGAGGAGATCGAATCCGCCAGACGCACAGCAGCGAGCCAGTTCCTTTCCGATCCCCGTCGACGCACCTGTTACGATCGCAAGCATATGGTTATCCTTTGGATCGGCCTCAGGGACCACTGTTGGTCCACCAGCATCCGGTTTTGAACTGGGTACAGTAGAGTCGGTTCCACGCATGGCGATGAAAATGGCTGGTACGTCGCCGCTCACTTCTGATCTTTTCGGATTCCGTTCAAATGCTCGGGACTGGTGGCCGGACGAGAACTGCCTCGGTGATGATGCGAAAGCGGTAGTTGCACCGCGGCCGTTGCGGCCTTGGCCCCTCGGACCAAAGCCAGCATGGGAGACGCGTTGCGCAGCCAACGCAGTTCCTTCCGCCATTCGCTACCTTTTTGAGCCCGTCAACCTGCCCCGAATTATGCAAATCCGGCCGGGATCATCGGCGTGGGCGCATGGCCGAGCGTTGAGAATGAGCGTTGGCTTCGCCATCAAGTCGGAACGCTCTTTGGACTGTACGGCTGAAAAGCTCGGTCTGCAGCCGCAGAAACTGCTGCTGTGTCGCCATAACGTCCCTCATCGAGCGGGCCAACAACACCGATTGGAATGTTTGCAGCGATATCCGTGACTGGTTCCACCAGTACTCAAACAAAAATTGTGGTCGGAAGCCGACGGGAATGGCTAATGAAGTTTCAGGCGCGGATTTCACCTTCGCTCCAAACGTTGCCTTCAGCTTGTCTATGGTCGCGGGTCCTACGCCTTCGATGTTCTCCAACTCGTTGATGGTTTCAACGGGTCCGTGAGTTTCGATATAGTCGACGATTGCTTCAGCCACCGGTGTCGATACTCCGTCGACTGAAGTCAGATTGTCTATCGACGTGCGATTAATGTCGAGCAGTTCCAGTTGCATGCTACTTTCCCAGTAAATTGTGTGAATGAGAAATCGCCCAATCAGGCAACGGCGGTTATTTCCTGAAGCGCAACAGCGTGCCTACAAACACCGAACTCGCCGTGCCTTGGTCGATGCTGTTGCCGGTGAAACGCGAGAGAATGCTGAGCGTTCCGCGACTGTTTTCACAAAACAAAGCGTCATCCAGAAAATCTCTGCGAGAGGCAGTTCTCGGACCCGTTGAAAGCAAGGGAAAGGAGCGTTGCTCCGCGCGCGGATAAAATCATCGACGCTCGTTGGTAAATGGCGCGGCTGCGCGCGAGAGTGCATCGTAAGGTATTATCTACTTTTGCTTTTGCGCTCATCGCTCTTTTGCTGCTTGGCGGTACCATTCTTGGCGGGCAACTGCGGGATAACATCTGGCGTTATCGCAGCCTGCCCCGTCTTCACTCCGATTGCATACAGGCGCCAGATGCCGTCGACTGCCTCGAACCCAAGGGTGAACTTGACCTGTTCGGGTTCGCTGTCGAACAGGCCAGCGAGCACAAGCCGTCCTTGCGCGTCGATTGCGGCAGGTTGCAACAGCTTCGGCGGCAACAGCACGACCGCTGAGATGTCGACGTTGCGCGCGCGTTCGTCCCGGAAAATTTCCGCCAGCCGCGCCTGAGTATTGGTTTTCTGGAAACTCGGCGAACCGAGATCGCGCAGGACGCTATAGTTGCCGGTCTGGTTTGCGTGGTTGTAGGCGACCAGGGTCGTCCGGATCATGATCGTCAGCTGGAGATCGGGGGGGACGACAAGATTACGCGGCTGCGCCACAGCCACCCCGGCGAAATAGAACAACCCCAGTGCGGCCAAGATTAGTCGATGCAATGCGTGCTTCAATGACGGACTGTCCATTCCGAATTTCGTGACGACCTGCGGACGTTGCCACGTTCACTCATGCGTGGGCAACGTCGCCGGTCAACTCACTCCAGCGGAGGATGCAAGTCAATGTTGGAATCGATCGGACAGGTTCTGCTGCACCTCACCAGGTCAATTGCATCCCGGCACGGCCGGCAACGACACCGTTCTGCTTATAGTCCATGAACTCGGAGTAGCCCCAGCCGACGCCCGCGTCTAAGGCCAGCCGGTCACCCTTGAAAAAGACGCTCTTGCCGAGCACGCCAATCGCACTTGCACCGAATGCGTTGGCACTCGAATCGTAGCTGTCAAACGTGCCCCAGCCGATCCGCATACCGAACCGTTCACCGCTGCCGAGTTCCGGAGTTTCGATCGCAAGGGCTACAGCGACGCCCGCCTGGACCCTGGCGAGACCCTTGAATACCGCTCCGCCATCAGCAGCGAGATTGCCCGTGCCATCCGTTGTCGGCAATTGGAGAAGTCCGCTTTGCGCTCTCCTGCTTTTGTCCGACGTAATGCCGGGCATCGTATAGGTATTGTTTTCAGTTCCGAACACCTGCTGACCGGTTCTCACCGTTGTCGCATTCGCACCGAATGCGGCGGAGTTGTCGAATGCCGCAGTGGAATTGGCGCCGATGGCGACCGACCGGTTGCCGTCGGCTTGCGCCCCCTTGCCGAAGGCGGCGGCGCTATTGCCTACGTTGGCCTGCGCAAGATCGCCGACGGCTGTGCCGCCACCGGAGGCTTGCGCACCCGCGCCAACTGCGACAGATGCTGTTGCGACAGCCCCGGTACCGATCGCGATCGTGTTGGGTCCCGTCGACATCGCGTTTCCGATAGCGATGGATCCCGTACCGGAAGCGAGTGCGTTCTGGCCGACGGCCGTGGCCTTGTTTGCCGAAGCAATGGCATTCGCACCCAGTGCGGTCGTATTGCGAGCTGTCGCTGTGGCGCTGCCGAGTGCGACGGAGCTTTCGCCAGTGGCCAGGGCGTTTTGCCCCAAGGCGGCTGAGTTAACCCCGGTCGCCATGGCGTTGCTCCCGAGAGCGCTGGCGTTGGCGGCTGTCGCCATCGAGTCACCGACGCTGACCGAACCTTCCCCGGAAGCAAAGGAGCTTTGGCCAAGCGCGGTGGCGCCTGTCGCCAACGCCATTGCGTTTGTGCCAAGCGCGTTGGCATTCAAAGAATCCGCCGTCGAATCACCGATGCTTATCGAGCCAGCACCGGAGGCGACGGAACTTTGACCGAGCGCGATAGCGTTAACCGCAGTGGCTTGCGCGCCCGTTCCAAGCGCCAAACCATTTTGCTGCGTGGCCTGGGCGCCAACACCTCCTGCGATGCTTGATGCTCCACTCGCCGCCGCGCCCTGTAGTGCGAGGGCGTCTGTTGCAGATGCGGTTGTGGTTCCACCACTCGTACCGCCAAAGGCGGAGGCGCCGACCGCCGTTGCCGATGCTCCGTTGCCGATAGCGATCGCTTGGTTCTGCGTTGCTTGGGCCTGGAAGCCGTTGATGCCGCCACCTATCGCAATTGCCGCCGCGCCACTGGCGGTGGCATTCCTGCCGACTGAGATCGCAGTCGAAGCCGACGACGAGGCTCCGTTGCCGATCGAGACCGTCTGGATCTGGCTGGCGGTTGCGTTACCAATTGCTACCGAGTCATCACCGTCGGCGTTCGCGCCAAGGCCTATGCCGACCGCGCGCCGTCCATCGGTATCGACATCACGGCCGATTGCAATGGAGTCGATCTGGTTCGCGTCGCTGGCCTGACCGATTGCGATGGCGCCGGATGCGATGGCATCCGATTGCGCACCAATGGACACAGCTCCTGCGCCAGACGCAGTCGCATCCGAACCTATGGAAATAGCCTCGTTCGCACCGGTGCTTGCACGCTGGCCGATGGCAATGGTTTCAGTTCCACTGACGGTGGTCGAATCGCCAAAGACGTTGTTGCCCTCGCCGCCGCCGACAGTGTTGCTGTCGCCGATGACGTTGTTGTTGTTCGTTGTGATTCCGACGTTGCTGTCGCCTACGACGATATTGTTGTCGACCGGTGCGGCCAGCGTGCCGACATTGTTGTTGTTGCCGACCACGATGTTGTCGTTGCCGAACACCGTGTCGCCGTTTCCGGCGATGAAATTATCGTTGCCGTCAATCGCGATGGGGTCGCCGATGGCGGTGTTGTTGTTGCCGTCAATCGTATGGCCGGCACCGATTGCGACGTTATTCATTCCACCGTTGATGATGCTGATGCCGTTGCCGAGCAGGCTGTTGTTGCCGCCGGTGCCGCTGTTGTTATTGCTACCGACGACTGCGTCGTTGGCGCCGCCTGCAGTCGACATGGAGCCAACGACAACGCTGTTCTGTCCTGACGCGGTGGAACCCGCCCCAATGGCCGTCGCTCCACCGCCGCTGGCGGTCGCGCCGGTTCCCAACGCCGTATCATTGGCGTTAACTGCGTTTGCGCCATTGCCAATTGCTATTGCGTTGGCGTTTCCGGTCGTTGCCAGCGCGCCGCCTACGCCTGCTCCAGACAGTGCACCGCCGCCGAACGTGATCCCTTCCGAAAAATCAACACCGTTGGGATCGCCGATCCAGATGTTTCCACCGTGGGCCGAGATGCCCTGCGCCGTATTAAGTTGGTTGGCAATGATCGTGCCGTTGGTCACAACGGTTCCGTCGATACCGATATCGCCTTTGAAGAAAGAATCTCCGGTTACGTTGACGCCGCCGCCCGTTACGGTAACTGTGCCTGTGAAGGTCGTGTCGCAGAGCGGCAGGGTTTCAGTTACGTATGTATTCAAGTCGGACTGTTCGTGGGCAAATACCGTACCGGCTATCTGCGAGGCAACGCCCGTCACAGTGGATCCGGCACCAATGATCGCAGCTGCGAGCGCGACGGCATCGACGCCCGATGAGATGGAAAGCGCAGTTGCTGCTCCGGCAGCCGTCGTAAGTCCCGGCGCGGCAAGAAGCACCGGATCACCGATCGCTGCCGCCGCTAGACCACCGGCCATTACGCCGAAAGAGGCTGCCGCCGCGGCTGCAGCGACCTCAGAGGCGATCAGCCCGGTGACTGCTGCTCCGGCGCCGACAGCATTTGCCGCAAGGCCGACATCGTTTGCAATGAGCACCTGCGAACCGAGATCGTTTATTGCCTTTGTATATTGCCAAGCGCAGCCGCCGGCGCCGACAGTCGAAAGCTGCGGTGTGCTCGTCACGACGGGAGCTGGGGCCGTCGGTGTCCCCGCTGGGGCGCTTGTGCCAGCAAAGGCCGATACCGAACTGGCGAAACTCAATAGAGGAAGCAGAGCCACCCGGAGCGCAAAACGACAATGCTTGTACCGGGATTGGGCCACATTCGGCACGCGGCAATTGAAACTCATGCTACGGATCCTCTTTAAGCGAATTATTCAGCCGTCGATATGGCTTCGCCCTGGAAGCGAATTGAAACGCCTCCAGGGAGAAAATTCATCATTTGCAGGATCGGGTTCAGCCTCTGCGAAGGCCATTGAGGATGGGGATCGACATGCCCCTGAACGCGATACACTCATCAAAGCTAATATCGCGTATGCTGGCGGTCGAATCGATTTGCAATAAGCCGCGCGTTTCCACTCACGCGAGTGACATAAGCGCCACCTCGCGTGGCCTACAGGCATTGGCCGACGATCCGGCGCTGTTCGTTGAAATCGCGCTTCCTGCGTCAGTCGGTATTCGGCCGGCTTGCCGGTTACGAGGACGTCAATGACGCCAAGCGTTTGGCGCTCGATCCCGTGATGCGCCAAATCATTGGAGGGCGCGCCGTGGACCAAAATGCTGCCTCGGCGAGTCAGATGGGCCGCTTCGAGACTCAGGTGCTCGCGACGCCGGACAACCTCGCCACTCTTCCTGACATGCCGAGGCGTTGGATCGACCGACTTTATGAGGTGGTACCGCCGAAGTGGATCACTCTCGACATGGATAGCTCAGCAGCCCGACCCATGGCGAGCAGAAAGGCACAGCCTGGAACGGCCATTTCGGCTGCTCGTGTTATCATCCGCTTTTCCTTTTCAATCAGCATGGGCAGCTCGAACGCCATGCTGCAGCAGAGAATTGCACACTTGCTCAAGCGCCCGGTCGGCCAGCCGCCAAACCATGTGCGGCGGCTCTATGATGAGTTTGAATATCAGGCGGGCTCCTGGGACAGGCCGCGCCGGGTAGTGGCCAAGGTGGAGTGGCACCCCGGCGAATTGTTCCCCCGCGTTGGCTTTCTCGTCACCAACCTGCCCTTGGAGCCCGAGCAGGTCTTCGGCTTCTACAATCAGCGTGGCACGGCCCAGCAGTACATCAAGGAAGGCAAGGTCGCACTGAAGTGGACCCGCGCCTGTCGTGCAAGTCCATGGCCCAGACTGAGGTCCGTCTGCAGCGCCATGCCCTGGCTTACAACCTTGGTGCTTTCCTTCAAGTCGCCGATCTGCCTGAGGAGATCGCCACTTGGTCACTTACGAGCCTGCAGACGCGTCTGATCAAGATTGGAGCTCGTGTCGTTCGGCACGCCCGTGCCGTAACCATCCAACTGGCAGAGGTCATGTTCAGCGGCGATCTGTTCCACCGCATCCTCGCCGCCATACAGCGCCTACGACCATCTCCAGTGCCGATAAGATCTTCAATCTTCTCGCAATCCAACGTAAGAGGCTCGATAAATGGGCCCAGAGCGCTGCGGCCCGGCACAAGAGTTGCCGAATTGGCTCCATCGCATCCCCACCTGAGGCCTTCAAATCGACCTGTTCAGACGTTCCCTAGGTAATCGTTACTGATTGACCATCTTGCCATCCCGGAACTCGCCTTCGTAGCGGTCACCATCGGCCCAGGTGTAGACACCCTGCCCGTGGCTTTCGCCATCCCGGAACTCTCCTTCGTACCGGTCACCATCGGCCCAGGCTAAAACACCCCGCCCGTGCTGTTTGTCATTCCGGTACTCGCCTTCGTAGCGGTCACCATCGGCCCAGGTGTAGACACCCTGCCCGTGGCGTTCGCCATCCCGGTACTCACCTTCGTAACGGTCACCATTGGCCAAGGTTAAAACACCCAGTCCGTGCGGTTTGCCGGCTTGGTAGCTGCCTTCGTAGGTCGACTGTTTCGTCTCTCCGTTAACTTGGAATTGCCAGACAAGTGTACCGCTACCGGTGGCCTTGCCGTCCACACACTCGCCCGACCAGGTGGCGGTTTCACGAGCCTCTGGCTCTTTTTTCCAGGCCACGCAGTTACGCCCCTGGAGCGTGAACCATTGCGACCGCGTATGCGGGTGCTCACGGTTAAGGCGAGCAATCAAGTCATTGGTGATTTCACCTGTCTCGGGCAATTGCCAGTCACGCTCGTACGCTCGGATTGCAGCACGGGTCTGCGGCCCTAGAATGCCGTCGTCTTCTCCGACATCGTAAGCCTCGGCAAGCTCCTCCTGCACGAGTTCGACGTCAACGGTGGTTTGGGCGGTGGCATTAAACGTGGCCAGGCTAAACCACATGATGATGATCGGGATTTGACGCAGCATTCTGCTGGCTCTTGATAGGTCATGTCCGGGTGTCATGCAGCACTCCATTCACAATGCAATGTCTTAGCCCCTATGCTCTCTTCCGCTAACCAGTCCTTGTCTCGCGTTCCGGACAACAGCGGCTGAATGCCGAGAGCATGGTGTGGACCGATTTGATTAATGTCGAAGTCACTGATTCATTAGGGCCTGTACCTGTCGTGTCGTTGCGAACCATTCTGCATTCAGCACCTCGCGCCTTAGCGTGGCATCGAAGCGCTCGTTGTGTGCATTGTCCCAAGGTGAACCTGGGTAGACCCCGAAAGGCGTAATGCCGATTCCGCACAGCCGATTCTGGAACAGTGTCGCCAAAACCTCTGTGCCATAGCACATCAGGAAGAGGCTGGGCGTCGGGGCGACCGGTTCAACGCAAGGAGTGTGCCAAACCGCTCGTTTGATGACCGGGCGACTGTGTCCTGCCCACCTAGGTCCGACTTGCAGCCTGTCCTCCGAGGAACCGACTGTTCCCAAAGTCACAATAAAACAGTTGCCCCTGTTCGCTCTTGCGCCGCCCCATCATCGCACGCCCCCACGGCGACACAGCGATGTCGACCAGCGGTAAGTTCGGGGTTTCAGCAGTTACGGGAGGGTGTCCACCGACAACAGCTGACCACGGAGCCGGCAAGGTGACCTCATCCGGACTTATTCGCTGTTCAAAAAATCTCTTAAAGGCGAATTTCCCTGCCGAGAGAGCCCGGTAAGCCTGTGAGTTATATAAATAATAGGTCCGGTGAAAAGCCGTGTCTTGTCGTCAAGGCTCGAATGCGGGCGGCGGCGATTATAGAGATCGAGATAGCGTCCGATCCCGCCCCGCGCCTCCGACACGCTGTCGTAGGCGTGCAGATAGACCTCCTCGTATTTGACGCT